>Ga0310695_10002804_pt1 | contig 35768 bp, 26 predicted proteins | sample RumenRJG_04DNA_FD_203882 | JGI IMG/M metagenome (GOLD analysis project Ga0310695, IMG submission 203882) | Bovine rumen microbial communities from Lethbridge, Alberta, Canada - RJG_04 (v2) (version 2) | ecosystem: Host-associated > Mammals > Digestive system > Stomach > Rumen | place: Canada... | reverse complement strand
GAAATCTCCTCGTTGTACTTACCCAGTTTTTCGACTTTCTTGTTGATGAAGTCGTTGAGTTTCTCGGTTGCATCAAAGTGGATGGCATTGATTTTAATTTCCATAATAACCTCCTTTTTTTAGTGCCCTGGGATGGGCGAGTTCATAATTGTGTTGTAGTTCGCTGAGTGTCACATGGGTGTACACCTGGGTGGCCGCCAGGCTCTCGTGCCCGAGCAGTTCCTTGACGCTGTTGATGTCGGCACCGTGATTGAGCATCACGCTGGCAAAGGTGTGCCGCAGCACGTGCGGGCTCATCTTGCCCGTGGCGCCGGCGGCAGCCAGCGAATCGTGGACGACATGATAGACGAGCGAGGGATACAGGGGCTTGCCCTTGAGGGTGACGAGCAGGTTGCCGCACTCGGCACCGACGCCGGCGCGCAGCGTGCGGTAGCGCTCGATCCACGCGGCCAGTTCGTCGCCGAAGGGGACGACGCGGTCCTTGTCGCGCTTGCCTCTCACCTTGAGTTCGTGCTTGGCGGTATCGACGGCGGCATCCTGCAGGCCGATGAGTTCGCTCAGGCGTATTCCGGTCTGGTAAAACAGCATGAGCGTCAGCCGGTCCCTCACCTGGGTGAAGTCGGCAGTGTCGATCTCGTCGTCGAGGATGGTGTCGATGGTCTTTTCGCGCACGAACACGGGCAACGGCTTGGGCAGTTTGGCCAGTTCGACCTGTGCCGCCGGGTTGGACTGCACCTCGCCGCGGCGCATCAGGTAGCGGTAGAGCGACCTGAGGGCCTGCACCTTGTGGCGCAGCGTGCCGGGGCAGTCGCCCTGTGACGACCGCTCGATGAGCCAAGCACGGATGTCGTTGGTGGTAACCGAGGCCAGATCCAGGTCGCGCACGCCTGCCGTCACATACTCCTGCCACTGGGCCAGATTGCGGCGGTACAGGTCCACCGTCCTCTGGGACAGATTGCGCTCATAGCGCAGATATTGCAGAAATCGTTCGACAGTAGCGTTCATAGGCATACTCGGCATGGTAACACTCTCCCCCCTCTCTTGTGTTGGCGGGGGTTGACTTTGCGCTGCTAAAATTAGCAACTATTTTTGTGAATTGCAAATTTTAGGCCAAAAAAATAACAGAAACCGTCTTTTTGGGCGGTTTCTGTCTCTTCTATTACGCTTATGAAATCTACCGATGCGTGCTATTACTCCTCACGAGCGCGCAGTTGCTGCACATATTCAGCCTTCATCATCTTCTTGCGGTTGGTGATTGAGGGCTTCTCAAAAGCCTGACGGCTGCGCAGTTCCTTGATGACACCGGTCTTTTCGGTTTTACGTTTGAATTTCTTGAGGGCGCGTTCGATGTTGTCGCCTTCCTTAACGGGAACAATAATCATAATGAGTTTGTTTTGTTTTAGTTGTTGTATTGTTAAATAATTGAATTTCTTAATCGGTTTGCGGCTCTGACAGGATGACGCATCGCCAGCGAGCCACGTGCCAAGCGATGCCATTTCGGTTGATATGTATTGATTTTCAATATCTTAGGATGGGCTAACCAACCTCCTTTCGTTTTAAAGCGCGGCAAAGTTACACAATAATTCCTCCACGGGCAAGATTTTGGGTAGATATTTTTTTAACAGGCCCCAAAAAACATCTGACTATTCAGCCAATCCACTCTCGCTAAGGCGCTAAGTCGCTAAGAGTTTATATTTAATACATTACGTAATTTATTGATGATATGTCAGACGATATAAAATGCTTCAATCCATCAAAACGCTTCCCTGTTTTGACTATGATAATTGTCTGAAAATCAAAAAAACTTAGCGTCTTTGCGACTTAGCGTGAAATAGGGTGACGGGTATTCGGGCTGAATGGTTACAAAAACATCGCGCGGACCAACGTGTGTGGTCCGTGCGATGCTTGATTTACTAACTTCTTAAAACCCAGATTATGAAACAACCTGTTATTTTATCTCTTGCGGTTGCGCACCGAGCGTATGCCGGTGTTGACGGGTGTGCTGGATTTGGGCTTGCGCTCCTTGATCTTGGTCTTCTTCTCCTTGGCTTTGGCCTTGTCAGTCTTCTTGGAAGAGGAGGACTTGCTGCCGCGCTTGGTGGTGCGGGTCACCTTCTCGTCCTCGGCCTTGCTGTCGCCGTCGGCAGCGACTTCTTCGGCACCTTCCTCGCCCTCGGTGACTTCACCCTCGGCCTCGGCGCGGGCTTTCTCTTCGGCCTCGGCGCGTGCCTGCAGCACTTCCAGAGGCGGTACCCACAGGTCCTGGTTGAAACTGCGCAGGCGCTGCTCGATGCTGTCCTGGGCGTGCTTGTAGGCTTCCTCCTCGGGATAGAGTTGCTGGAGCGACAGGTTGCGCAGGTTCTTGGTCTTGTAGATGTCGCCGGTGTACATGTTCAACTTGAAGAAGTCGTCCAGGCTGTAACGGGCCAGGTTGTTGTCATCGTCGGTGAAGATGTACTGCTGTGCCATATAGGGGCGGATGTCGTTGAGCAGCACCCAGAACATGGGGTACTTGACGGCTTCCCCACCCCACTCGTCCATGCGGTGGAGCACGGGGCACAGGGCCTCGACGCGTGCCTTCATCTGGTTGCTGCGGGTGTCAAATTCCCACTTCTCGATGATGAGGTAACTGAGCACCTCGTTGCTGGGGACGTCGGCATCCTCAAACTCGTAGATGGGATTCTTGGCCGTGCTGCCCTTGGCCTCGGTATAATAGACATGGAAACGGTCGAACTGCTCAGCCACATTGATCTTGAACTCGTCGGTGAACATTTCGCGTCCGTCAAGGTACTCGTAGGCCGAAATCTGGTTGTTGGCCAGCAGGCGCATGATGATGAAGAAGAGGTTCTGGCCATCGGCATTGGGCATCTCGGGATAATACAGCGCCGGGTTCTTGCCCTTAGTGAGGTCGATGGTGCGGTAGATCACCTTCATCCATTGCAGGTCGGCATCGCTGGGCTCCTTCACCTCGTAGAACGACTGTTGACGGTCGGTGATGGCGGTGTTGCCAGCCTTCTTGTCCTTGCTGCGAGTCTCGCTGCCTGAACGCTTGGTCACCTGGGCATTGGCACCCAGGGCAAGACCGACGAGCAGTAGAGCGATAATCAATCTAAGAGTTTTCATATTCTCGTTATTGAAGTGTTGTTACATTTATTAGTTCACGATAACCTCGATGGGCGAGATGTCGCGGGTGATGCCGTCGGGGCCGGTGGCCTTGACGTGCGAGATATAGAAGCGCTTGCCGTGCTGCAGGCTGCGAATCTTGGACTTCTGACGTTCCGAGAACTGGGAACCGTTGCTCATCTCGGGCATAGCGTTGCCCATCGAGTCAAAGAATACCGTCTCGAACGACACGACCTTGTAGTCGATATTCAGGATTTCGTCATCGATGGCTGCGTCCAGGCCGGGAGCGGCCATGAGCAGGGCCTTGGAGAAGGGCTTGCCGCCCTTGTAGCGGTTGGGCTGACCGTTGGCGTCCTTGTAGGTGATGAAGGGCGTGGGGTCGGGCAATTTGCGCACCCTGAAGGTGGTGCTGCCCACGTTGGTGCGCTGTCCGTCCATCTCGGCAGTGACCGAGATGACACACTCGGCACCCACCTTGGTGGGATGGGCAATCCAGCCGTCACCGCTCTTGGTGAGCGTGCCGTTGGTCATCGTGGCGCTGATGCTGCCCTCGGGCACACCAGGCACAGCGATGCTGATGGGGTTGTTGATACCTGCATAGAGCACATTCATCATCGTGGCGCTGATGGTTGCCAGCGGGTCGATAACGGTGTAACTCGACTTGAAGTCTCGACGCGTGACGGTGCCGTCACGTCCCAGCACCTCGATCCAGCCCGAGTAGTCATAGGTGCCCGCCTTGCTGGTACCCACCTCATACAGGCCGTTGCTGTTGCCCAGGCGTCCGCCATTGATATAGACGACGGGGCGCTGGGTGGTGTCGATGGCGGCGAGCACGATGTGAGCGCTGTACTTGGTGCCGCGCATCACGATACGCGAGTCGGGGACGACGAAGGCGTTGACCAGGTTCACGCGCAGGTCACCCAGGTCGACGTTGGTCAGCATCTGGTTGAGGACCTCGCCCTCGGCATAGCGCACGTCGTTCTGCAACTTGGTGAGCAGCGTGACGGCCGCGATACAGGGCATGTTGTCGAACATGAAGTCTTCCCAGGTCTTCTTGCTGATGTCGTATTTTGCGGTCTTGGGGGGCACTGTCGAGAGTGCTGTCTCCAGGTTTTTGCGTTTCTCCGGATCCTCGAGGAACGAGGTAACGAACTGCCGGTACTGGTCGATGCGTGTGCGCAGCAATTTGCCCTTGCCGCCCGTTGCGGCAAGCATCACCTCGCTGGCGGCATCCAGGTTGTCGCGGTTGCGGATGTTGTTCACGTCACCATCCTCGCCGTCGGCATGGCGCACAATCTCCAGTTTGAGCGAGTCGATATAGTCATAGAGCCTATCGGTCTCTCCCACCACCTGGGTCGCCTTGTCGAGCCACATCTTGCCCTTCTCGGGATTCTTCTCGTTGAAGGCCTGCAGTTGGGCATACAGCGACTGGTTGCGCGCCGTGATGGTGCGGTTAGACCTGGTCAATCCGTCTTCCACCTGGCTGAAGCCGTTGAGCACGTCGCTCGACACGTTCAGCGCAAGCATTGCCGTCAAGACGATGTACATGAGGTTGATCATCTTCTCACGCGGCGACATGCGGTTGACGCTCTTATTTTTAGAGGTTGCCATCTATCTTGTCTCTATCGGTTAGAATAGGATTTGCTTGTTGGTTACTCTTACTTGACGGCTCATGCGTTCTGGTCATCGCTGTCGGGCTCAATGCCGGGCATTCCGGGCATGGGCCTGTACATGTTGACGGTCATGGCCTTGATCATCTTCTCGTAGACGCTGTTCAACTGCTTCATGTAGCGGGCCATCTTCTCGGTCTCGTCACAGTAGTGTGCACTCTCGGCAGCGCTCTTCTCGTACATGTCGCGGATGTCCTTCAGGCCGCGGTTCACGCGGTCGATGTTGTCGAGTTGCGAGGAGATGCTCTTGAGTTGGATCTCGTAGATGGTGTTCAGGCCGCTGATGTTCTGGTTGAGGGCCTGCATCTGGTCCACATAGCCTGTTGAACTCTCGGTGATGTTCTGGCTGTTGTCGGTGATGGCACGGTAACTGCCCAGCAGGGTCTCGCTCACCTCGTTCAAGGCAGTCGTGGTGGCCTGGAGTTTCTGCATCTGCTCGCTGATGCCGGCCATCTGGGTCAGATACTGCTGGGTGGCATCGGTCAGTTCGGCCATGCGCGAGAGTTGGTCGCTGGCGGCGGCCATCTTGGCGATGCTCTCGCTCAGCGACAGGGTGTCCTCCTCGCTCAGGTTGACGCCTTGGGGCAGGCCCACGGCGCCCTTGGCCTCGGCAGCGCTCACACTGATCTCGCCGCCTTCATAGCCTTCACCGCCACCGGAACCGCCGATGAAGATACCGCCGCCGGTGTTGAAGTCGGGACGATCCTCGGGATCCTGGCTGGCCAGGACGGGAAATACTTCCTCCCAGTGGTACTCCTTCTCGGGCTTGTCGAATGCCGTGAGGATGAACATGAGCACCTCGGTACCCATACCGATACACAGCAGCGTGTTACCACCCGGCAAGTGCAGAATCTTGAACAGTGCACCCCAGATAACGACTGCAGCACCGATACTATAGGCGAAGTTGAAAAAACGCTGTCCGCTGTCACTCTTCAGGAAGCGGCCGGCTTTCTTTTTATATCTCTTGATTTTACCCATTGTTGCTTGAACTATAAAAAATGAGTGTAATGATTAGTTTTTCTTGTCGATGACCCGGCATCAGTCCTTGCAGCAGTTCTTGCGGCGTCCCTTGACGAGGCCCACCTTGGAGCGCACGCAGCGGAAACCGATGTAGGAGCGCTGCTCGTTCTGGTACTCCCACATGCGCAAGTCGGCACGGATGTTGTGCACGACATCTTTCCATGAGCCGCCGCGCACGATCTTGCGGGACATCTTGTAGGGATCCTCCTGAGCCACATAGTAGCGGTACTCGGGGTTGATGTCGTCGGTCATGCGGTCGATGCTCTCGGTATAGGCTGTCGAGGTCCACTCGCTCACGTTACCGGCCATGTCATACAGGCCGTAGTCATTGGGCTCATAGGTGCCCACGGGAGCCGAGATGATGTATCCGTCCTTGACATAGTTGCCCTCGTCGGGCTTGAAGTTGGCATAGAAACAGCCCTCGTCGACAGTGAGGGGCAGGTCGCCGTCCCAGGGATACTTGTTCTTGTTCTGACCGGCACGGGCGGCAAACTCCCACTCGGCCTCGGTGGGCAGGCGGAAGGGCTCGACATAGATGCCCTGGTTGCCCAGCGACTTCTTGAGGAACTCGGTGCGCCAGTGGCAGAAGGCGTTGGCCTGCTCCCAACTTACACCCACGACAGGATAGTTGTTGTAGTTGCCGTTGGCGAAGTACATGCGCACATAAGGCTCCTGATAGGCATTTTCAAAATCGTTGACCCAGCACGTGGTGTCGGGGTAGATGTTGACGATATAGGTGTTCAGGAAGTCGTAGTCACTCTGCAGGGGGCGCGTGATGGTCTGGCGGATGATGCGCCCGTCGTCATCGATAAAGGCGGTGTCCTTGCTGATGGTGGGTGCCGTGTAGTCCACCTCGTGGTCGGTGTTGTAGTCGCGGCGGGTCGCGTCGAAGCGGTGGCGGCGCTTGGCGGCCTCGGTGAGGTTGTAGACCTCGTAGCGGTAGTTCATCTGCGCTGCGTCAAGTTCCTTGACACCGGTGATGGGGTTGATGCGGTACACGCTCTCGATGGCACGCTCCTCGTCCTCGCTGGGGTTCTTCCAGGGGATGGACTTGCTCCAGTCCAGATGCGGGGTGACGGGGTTGCCGTCCTTGTCCTCCTCGATCTTGAACTCCTCATTGCCGCCATAGGCAGGGTCGGCAAGGCGCTCACGGATGATGGAGTCGCGCACCCAATAGACGAACTGCTTGTACTTGGAGTTGCTCACCTCGGTCTCGTCCATCCAGAACGCATCGACCGACACGCCATGGGCCGTTGAGTCGATGCCCCAGATCGAGTCACGCTCATTGGGTCCCTCGCGCATCGAGCCGACATCAACGAGCACCATGCCGTAGGGCGTGGTCTCGTTGAACACGGGTGCTCCAATGCCAGTCACTTCACCGCCGGCGGCGCTGCCCTTGCGCACTGAACCGCAGGACACGGTCACCACGGCGACCAACAGTATTAAAATTAGTTTCTTCATATTCTCACATTAAGCGTACGCTTTTTTGTTTGTTCTTGTTTTTCTCCTTGTTCTCGAGTTTCACGTTATAGGTGACAAAGACCTCATGACTGCCGAAGGTGGCCTTGCTGATGGCCGACACTGGGTAGTCATAGGCGTAGCCGATGTAGGCATCCTTGAGGTTCACCCCGATAAAAGCAGTGGCTGCATCCTTGTAGCGGTAGCCCAGACCGATGTTGAACATGCGGTTGTAGCGCACCACAGTGGCCACCTGCGCGGTCCAAGCCTTCTGATACATGCCGAACATACCCGAGGGTTGTATTTCAAATAACGTATTATTTATCGGAATATTGCCGCCGGCGCTAAAATAATAGCCACGGCTGAGTTTGAACTCATAGATGTAGGGAGCGTCGCGCGACTGCTTCAACTCAATGCTTGGCGCGGTGACGTGGGTCACGGCAACACCCGCCCAGTACCTGGGGTGGGAGAAAAAGATGCCCACGTTGGCATCAAAAGCCGTTCCCGAGACGTCCGACGTGGGGATAGCATCATCCTGGCCCTCTTCATCAATCGTTTGGGCCTCCCTGCCGCGGAACGTCTGGGAGAACACGCCGGGCTGCACACCCACGCTGAGGAAGGTGTTCTTGGCCAACTGGCGCTTGTAGGCCACCTGGGCACCGATGCGCGTATTGGAATACAAGCCGATGCGCTCATACTCGGCCTTGACACCCACGCCAAAGCGCTGATTCATCAGTTTGTAGGGCATGTCGGCCGTGATATAGAAGTTCATGGGTGCGTGCTTGAAGTCGACCCACTGCATGCGGCTGCCGAGGGTGAGATGGATGGCATTGTACTCACCTGCCGCTGCGGGATTATAGTAATTCTTGCCCACCCAAGCATGTGAAAAGGCAGCATCGGCCTGTGCCATTGCACCAAGCGTCACGACAGCAAGCAATGCCATCGTGAGCAGATAACGTCTTATGTCAGATGAACTGATCATCATTTACTTGTCCGTTGTCATCTTATTCAAAGAAGAAGGTGACCACCACCATATTGCTCTTGACCTTGCTCACGCTCTCGGTGAAACGCGACAACTCGGGAGTGTCTTCCAAGTCGGGGCGGTTGCGGTCGAGCAGATTCTTCAGGCCGAAACAGAATTTCACCTCGGGGCAGAGTTTGAAGAACGGCATGTAGAAGTCGCAGCCCATGCCCACGGTGAGCATCACATCGTTGTTCTTGAGTTTGAGTTGCTCGCTGCGGTCCTTGGCCAGGTCGCAGGCAAACATCGCGCCGGCAGTGAAGTACGGCCTGATGTTGTGATAGCGCTTGGCACTCATCTTCAGGTCAACGGGCACAACGATATAGGTCGACTTGACGTTCTGGCTCTGCTTGTAGTGCGACTGCTCCACCCACTCGGGGTTGCCCTCATGGTTGAGGAAACGCACCACCTTGTTGCCGAAGTACAGTCCCGGCGACACCCTCAGGTTGAAGTGCTCGGCGATGCGGTAATCGGCCAGCACGTTCACACTGAAGCCCGGTGAGATGGCCGACACATCGGCATACCACTCCTCACCGTCATCGGTGACAAAGCCATTGTTGGTAATAGCAAGATTCTGGAAGTTCATGCCCACCGAGAAGCCGTAGTGGAACGGCTTGGCGTCGGCATAGGGACGGTTCAGAATCATGTCGTTATCCTGGGCATGCGTGACTGCAAAACCCAGCAACAATAGCATTATCGATGCAATATGTCTTAGCCTAGTGAGGTCCATTTATCCTTAATAACGCAGTTTTTGGTCCCTTATTGCTTAAAATGCAAAAAAGTGTTTCCCGCACCCCATTTCGGCACATTATAATATTTGCGGTCTAACGGGAAAAGTGTACCTTTGTGGCCTGAAAACAAAAACAAAACTATAGAACTATGTCATTACAATGTGGAATCGTGGGGCTGCCCAACGTGGGCAAATCCACCCTGTTCAACTGCCTGTCGAATGCCAAGGCGCAGTCGGCCAACTTTCCTTTCTGCACCATCGAGCCCAACGTGGGCGTCATCACCGTGCCCGATGAGCGCCTGAACGAACTCGCCAAACTGGTGAATCCCGCGCGCATCGTGCCCACCACGGTCGAGATTGTCGACATCGCCGGCCTGGTCAAGGGCGCCAGCCGCGGCGAGGGCCTGGGCAACAAGTTCCTGGGCAACATCCGCGAGACCGACGCCATCATCCACGTGCTGCGATGCTTTGATGACGACAACGTGACCCACGTGGACGGCACCATCGACCCCGTGCGCGACAAGGAAGTCATCGACCTGGAACTGCAGTTGCGTGACCTGGAAACCATCGAGAGCCGCATCAACCGCGTGCAGAAGCAGGCCCAAACCGGCGGTGACCGCGAGGCCAAGGCACAATACGAGGTGCTCAAGCGCTACAAGGAGGCCCTGGAACAGGGTCACAGCGCGCGCACCGTGGAACTGCTCAACAAGGACGAGGAGAAAATCGCCCACGAACTGTTCCTGCTGACCAACAAGCCGGTGATGTATGTCTGCAACGTGGACGACAAGAGCGTCGTGAACGGCAATGCCTATGTTGACGCCGTGCGCGAGGCCGTCAAGGACGAGGATGCACAGATCCTGGTGGTGGCCGCACAGACCGAGAGCGAGATTGCCGAACTCGAGGACTACGAGGAGCGCCAGATGTTCCTGGCCGAAATCGGGCTGGAGGAGAGCGGCGTGAACCGCATCATCAAATCGGCCTATGCCCTGCTGAACCTGGAGACCTTCCTCACGGCGGGCCCCAAGGAGGTGAGGGCATGGACCTATCGCCGTGGCAGCAAGGCCCCGCAGTGTGCCGGCGTCATCCACAGCGACTTTGAGCGCGGTTTTATCCGTGCCGAGATCATCAAGTATGACGACTACATCCACTACGGCAGCGAGGCCGCCGTCAAGGAAGCCGGCAAACTGCACATCGAGGGCAAGGAGTATGTCATGCAGGACGGCGACATCGTCGTGTTCCGCTTCAATGTGTAACCTTGGCTGACAGTCCCTGATTGCGCAGTTCTGGCCCACGGTTCACAGGTCGCGGACCAACTATTCCATATTCCTGATAAAATAATACGGCTTGTTGTTGCGTTATTACAATGACAACAACAAGCAAATGATGCCTATGGCAAAACGAGTACTCTTGGTCAATAAGTTTTATTACGCGAGAGGTGGCGATTGTGTCGTCGCCCTCAACACCGAGACTCTGCTCCGTGAGAACGGCGTGGAGGCTCAGGTGTTTGCCATGGAGTACCCGCAGAATCTGCCGGCCCATTACCAGGACCAATTCGCCAGCCGGGTGAACTTCGGCGGCGGCTTGCGCAACCAGTGGCAAGCCCTGCAGCGCACCCTGGGCAAGGGTGACGTGCGCGACCGCTTCGAGGCCGTGCTCGATGACTTCAAGCCCGACGTGGTGCACCTGCACAACATCCACAGTTACCTCTCGCCCGTGGTGGGCGAACTGGCCCACAAGCGCGGCATCCGCGTGGTGTGGACGCTGCACGACTACAAACTGCTGTGCCCGCGTTACGACTGCCTGCTGGGCGGCAAGCCCTGCGAGAAGTGTTTTAAGGGCGCCAAATTCAACGTCGTTGCCCACAAGTGCATGAAGGAGTCTCTACCCGCCAGCGGTGTGGCCTGGCTCGAGGCCAAGAAGTGGAACCGCCGGCGCCTGGAGCGCAACACCGACGTGTTTGTCTGTCCCAGCGAGTTCATGGCCAGCAAGATGATTGCCGGAGGCTTTGACCCCGCCAAGGTCAAGGTGCTCAACAACTTCCTTGACCCCGTCAAACTCAAGCAATACCAGGAGTTGGACAGCGGGGCACCGCGCGAGGACTACTACTGCTTTGTGGGGCGCCTCTCGCCCGAGAAGGGCATCGAGGACCTGCTCGAGGTGGCCTCCCGCCTCCCCTACCCGCTCAAAGTTGCCGGCAGCGGCACGCTGGAACCCGCCATGCGCATCAAGTATGCCGACTGCTCCAACATCGAGTTCCTGGGCATCCTGGACGCGCCCGACGTGGCCGACCTGCTTGCCCATGCCCGCTTCAGCATCATGCCGTCGCAGTGCTACGACAACAACCCGCTGAGCGTTGTCGAGTCGTTGTGTGCCGGCACACCCGTCGCCGGGTCGCAAATCGGCGGCATTCCCGAACTCATCGACAGCAGCAACGGCATTGTCTTCCAGCCCTTTGACCGGGAGACGCTATCGACGGCCATCACGATGGCCATGTCCCGCGATTGGGACCATGCCGCGATAGCCCGCCAGGCTCTCCAGCGCTTCAATCCCGAGACCCATCTGCAGGCCCTCGTCAGCGACATCTACAGTTTTTGATTTTTTTGTCATTTTTGTACAATATTTTTCCCGTCATTGAGTTAAATAATTGTAATAGGTTATTGACGATAGCGATGAAGAATGTGATTCAGGGAAGTCTGATCACTACTTTCAGGTGCAATGCACAGTGCAACATGTGCAATATCTGGAAGTTCCAGACCAACCCTAACGAAGAAATAGACGCCTCCTACTATGAGAAACTGCCCGCGGGGTTGCGCATCAACATCACGGGCGGTGAGCCGACGTTGCGCAAGGACATCGACCGCATCTTTGAAATCCTCTATCCCAAATCCCGTCTGCTGGAACTGAGCACCAACGGTTACAACACCGAGAAAATCGTTGAACTCGCCAACAAATATCCCAACATCCTTATCCGCGTCAGTGTCGAGGGTCTGCCCAAGATCAACGACACCAAGCGCGGCATCAAGGACGGCTTTGACCATGCCCTGCGCACCATGCTCGAGTTGAAGAAGACCAAGTGCAAGAACATCGGCTTCTCGGTCGTCATCTCGCCCGACAACTACAAGGACCTGCTGCACCTCTACGACCTGTGCGTGGCCCTGGATGTGGAACTGGGCAACAGCGCCGTCCACAACTCGTGGTACTTCCACAAGGAGGACAACCAGATTGAGAGCGAGGAGGCCCTGCGCCAGCACGAACTCTTCGTCAAGGCCCTGCTCACCAGCAAGCGCCGCCACTTCAAGGACCGCCTGAAGGACTATGGCCGCGCCTACTTCAACCGCTCGATTCACCGCCGCCTGCGTGGCGACACCGACGAGTACCGTCCGCCCTGTGGCGCGCTGAGCGACTTCTTCTTCATCGACCCGTGGGGCAATGTCACCCCCTGCAACGGCAGCGGTGAGGAATGGGTGATGGGCAACATCAAGGAAGACTCCTTCGAGAACATCATGAACAGCGACAAGGCCCGCGAGGCCATGGAGAAGGTGCGCAACTGCAAGCGCAACTGCACCTTCATCGTCACCGAGCGCCACGACATGGTGCGCCGCCCCTGGGTGCCCATCAAGTGGATACTCAAGAACAAGTGGCGCATCCGCAAGGGCCAGGACCTGTGCTGGGACTAATTCAGTTAACAGTTAACAGTTAATAGTTAAGAGATAACAGATAAAAGATAAAAGATGGGTATCCACATTCTTCTTTCTTCGACAACCCATCATCTTTAACCTCTAACCACTAACCTGTAACCCTTAACCTTTAACCTTTCAACTATTAACTCTTAACTCTTAACTCTTAACTCTTAACTGTTCACTATGAAGACGGTAGCGGTGATCGGGACGCGCGGCTTCCCTGGCATCCAGGGGGGCGTTGAGGCTCACAGTTACCACCTTTATACCCACATGGACGACGTCAAGGTGCGCCTCTACCGCCGCCGCGCCTACCTCACAGAGCAGTCGTCGCAATCGTTCCCCAACATCGAGTACATCGACTTGCCCTCGACCCGCGTCAAGGGTTTTGAGGCGGTGTGGCACACTTTCTTGAGCGTGATGCACATCATGTTCCACCGCCCCGACGTGGTGCACATCCACAACATCGGGCCGGGCATGTTTGCCCCGCTGGTGCGCCTGATGGGCCTGCCCGTGGTGCTGACCTACCACAGCCCCAACTACGAGCACAGCAAGTGGAACGCTCCCGCGCGCTGGCTGCTGCGTCAGTGCGAGAAAATCTCTCTCCACTGCAGCAACCGCGTCATCTTTGTCAACAAGTATCAGATGGAAAAGTGCGGAGCCCTCGACAAGAGCGTCTTTATCCCTAACGGCATCGACGCCGTGACCCGTAGCGACTCGACATCGTTCCTTGACAAGCACGGCATCCATCAGGGCGAGTACCTGCTCGCCGTGGGACGCCTCACGCCCGAGAAGGGGCTGGAATACCTTGTCCAGGCCGCCAATCGCCTGCCACAGGTCCAGCAGGTCGTCATCGCGGGCGCCAGCGACCACGACAGTTCATACCGCCAACAACTGGAAAAACTGGATACCGGCAAGAAAGTGGTTTTCACGGGATTCACCACAGGCGAGGACCTGCGCCAACTCTACAGCCATGCCCGTTGCTTTGTCTTGCCGTCGGTCAACGAGGGTTTCCCGATGGTGATGCTCGAGGCGATGGCCTACGGCCTGCCCATCGTGTGCAGTGACATCCCCGGCACACGCCAGGTCGACCTGCCCGAGCAGAGTTATTTCGCCGTGCAGGACGTCGACGCCCTGTGCACCGCTCTCACCCGCCTGCTCGACACCCCCGCCGAGCCGCAGCATTACGACCTCGAGAAATACGACTGGAAAACCATCGCAGCGGATACCCGCCAGCAACTCATCCCCAACTGACCTTTACTTTGGAAGCACTTCTGGCCCGTCAGGGTCAACAATATCCGGCATTCCCCATTGGGACTGCAGCCAGTCTATCTTGCTTTGCATGTACTGCTTAAAAATGTGGGCTTCCCAGTCAATCACACCCGTTCCCGACCAGCGGACGGCATTGGCAGCATAGGCTTGACGGATGGCCTCGACATGGTCGTTAACAAACCGGTCGATATCCAAGCCATTGAAACCGGAAGCATAGAACTCGCGCCAGTGCCGCCTGACGACAATTTGGAAATGCGGGAACTTAGCGATTTCCTCAATCCAGTGTGAATGGAAATAGGTGGGTTGCTGATAGAAGAAGTAGTCAAAGTCAGCCACGCCCGTATAAATCTTTCTCTGGAAGGCATTGCCAAAGTCCCACACCGGCCCGAAAATCAGTTTTTCATTATCTCCCCTGTGCTTGTACATGTAGCAACTGCCGGAGAAGTATTCGGTATCATCCAGGATTTCGCCCACGATATAGAAACAAGCCAGGGAATCGATATCGATGTAACGTTCCCACTCGGTGCTGACTTTGTTCTTGGTATAAATCGCCGCGTTGGTTTTTTCCAGGAACTGCTGGATGTATTGATGCTGCTCGGACGACAGCACTTCGGGCGAGTGCGGCGTGATCCACAGCCAGTCAAACCATTCCAGCCCTCCGTTACGCTCATTGATATAGATGGTGTTCTCGTTCTGGTTGTTATCTATCTCAAGCAGCCAGCCGCCTGTGATATTGACCGAGTCGGTCTCTTCATCGTTTTGCTCCTCGATGTTAACGCGGTGCGTGCCCACGCGAATCTTCTCGGCAAGGAAATACAGCCCGATGTACTGGCCGTTGAGAACGACCTCGACGGGTTTCTGCTCGGGTGTGTAAGCCATCCCGATGCGGCGGCTCAACTCAAAGCCCATGGCGTTCTTGAGTTTGGCGTATTTATCATCGGCATGCGCCAGCAGGCAGAAGTGACGGTTGCTGTCCATCCCCAGCAAGGGCTGTTTCTCGTCGAGTTTGATACGGAACGGCTTTTTTCTCACCGTCCAGGTATAATTGCCACGGCCCTTGATTTGCATCCCCAAGGGATGCTCGGCCGACCCGAAGGATTCAATGCCCTCGATTCCCATGTTGTCAAGCCACCAGTCGGCATGCAGATACACGTCCTTGCTGTCGATGTTCTGGTACCCCTCGGTGTTGATATACATCACAGGCATGGTGCCCGAGAACGACGGCATGGGCGGCAGTTCGTGCCCGAGGACGGCATCCACGAGGAGGTTAATGTCGGCGATGTTGATTTCCTGGTCACCGTTGATGTCGGCGGCATAACTGTAGAACATGTGGTATTGCGCCCCCGACATGACCGAGTCGACCAGCGTGTTGATATCGGCAATGGTCACCTCCCAGTCACAGTTCACATCACCACGCGGCCGCAGCCCGCCCTGGGCATGGGCAGCCAGTTGCGTGCCGAGAAGCAGTAGGATTGCGCTGAGTAATTGTTTCATGGTGTTAGATTCAGTACTTTATTGTGCGATAGCAATCATCTTGCGGGCACAGGCCACATTGGTCAGTTCGCGGCCCTCCCGGATACAGGCCTCATGCATCTTGTCATAGCCGTCAATCACCTTGACAAGGTCTTCCTCGTCCCAGTCGTCACGGGCAATACCCAAGCCGTTAGCCGCAATAAACGAGGCTGTTGAGGGCTTGGTATTGGTCACCACAGGCGTACCGCTGGTGATGGCTTCGGCGATAGTGACCATGTTCAGGTCACTGGCAGTATCCACCAGCAGGGCCAGCGAGCGACGCAAGGGCACGGCCAACTGTTGATGACTCAGAAAGCCATGGAAGACGACATTGCCTTCGACGCCCAGCGATGCCGTCAGCCGCTTCAGTTCCTCGGCCTGATCACCGTCACCGATGATGTCCAGGCGGTAATCGCGGTAAGCCTCTTTGGCGACAAGGCGGGCAAACTTCTTGATAATCCTGTCCACCTGCTTGCGCTCCACAAGTTGTGAAACGACGACGAAGGCCTTGTCGACCTCGTCACAGGGGTAAAGGGTATGGGCATCGGTGCCGTGATCCACTATCGTGTCGCTCACATGACGGCTGTACCAGCGTGTGAAACGCTGGGCGGGCAGGCTGCGGGGGACTATAGTGACATGGCCCATGAACATGGGCACAACGACGTTGTACCAGAACTTGGACGGCAACTTGAACAGGAGCCGCTGGTGGCGGTCCATCTCCTGCCAGAGGAGCAGACACGACGGACAGACACGGGCAGCGATGAGCGAGGAAATCTGGAACGACTCGCTGGCAATCACCAGGTCATAATCGGCAGCATGGGCCTTCAGCCACCTACGCATTCCCTTGGGCCAGGGCAGCAGGCTGGGCTTGAACACCCGGGGCAGCCGTGAGGGGAAATACACGACCTCGAAGGGCAGGTCCTTGTCCTCGCCTGTAGGACGGAACTCCTCGGACGCCAACAGGGTGACGCTATGCCCCAACTCGATGAAACCGCGCGCAAAGTTACTGATCATGCAATCGCTGATGGACTCCTTGCGCTTGATGACACCATGCTCGGCTGTCGAGAGTATGCAGTTGATGATCAGTACCTTCATTGACGATTAATACGAGAATTTGTTCGAGGAAACCTTGCGCTTACGGGTGTTGGTAAAGTTCTTGAGCATGGTCTGCTCGTTTTTCACACCCTTGAAGACATTGCCGATGACCTCCAGCCTGTTAAATTTCATTGAGTTGGTAGACGTCTTGGACCAGTGGGTCATGAGTTGTCCTCCACCTGGCTTGACCGTCACCTTGTTGTAGTTGAACACCAAGGTGCCCTTGGGAGCGAACTCCTGCAGGAAGAAATTCATATCATTGCTCACCAGGGTGTTACCCGTGAAATTCAGGTCCAGATCATCAATCTTGTGACAATAGATGCGGGTGTCGCCTTCGAAATAGTTATTGGAAGCGTTCAGCGTGAACTTTTTAGTTCCATCACCCGCGCCAACGGTCGAGATATACTGGATGCCCTTGCACACGTTGTCGCGCATGGTCACAGTGCCGCCCTCGGCGCCGCACCACACGAGTTGCACGCCCGTGCTCTTGCCGTTAACAGGGTTCACTGTGGCCTCGTTGACAATCTGGTTGCCACGCATGTCCACGTTACCGCCCTGAACAAGCAGGAAACTGTAGGCATGCGAACCCGACTTGGTGAGCACCACGTTCTTGTTCCTGACCTTGTTGTTCACGATGCGGATGGTGTCGCGGCTATTGCTCAAGTCGTTGACCTCGATGTCCTGGCGATAGTAGGGCTCGTTGCTCTTCACAAAGCCATTCTCGATGGTGTTGTTCTCAATATAGAAACCCTCATGGCTATCGGCGGGGTCAAAACTGATGTACATGCACCGGGTGCACACGTCATTGATGTGGAACGTATTGTTCTTGAGGTGGAAATTGGTGGTCTTGCACGACTGACTGCTCTTCTTCTGGTCTGTAAAAAAGGAGAACACCATGTGGTTGATTGACTTGGGGTCCTTGTCCTTTCCGTTATAACCGCCATAGAAAAACTCATTGTCCTCGACAAAGATGTCAGAACGAGTGACGTTGCCCAGGACATGGCCGTCGGCCTTGACCAACCTGCTGAAGAATGCCAACGCCTCGTCTTTGCCGTACTTGTAGAACGTGTTCCTCTTGATCACGACGTTGTGCATGTCACCTCTCAGCCACAGGTTGCCGCCATCGGTGCAGTTGTTGTAATTGGAAATGATACAGTCGGTGACAGTGACATTAGAGCACACCTGCAAGTCGATATTGGTGATGATGGCGTTCTGCATATAACTGTCCACGTGGTGGATGTTGACCGGGTCGGCATGATAGACCTTCACGGCATGGCAACGAGCCCCACTCCACCAGATGCCCTTGTGGTCCTTGAGTTTGAGAGTGATGTCATACATCGAGAACGAGACCGGTTTCTGGGGAGTGCCAATCACCTTGAAGAAGGTATCGTCCATGAACGCTTTGAAGCCGTTGCGGTCAGTTCCCTTGTCGAGAATGACAGTGGTCTTGTCGCGTCCCTGCCCCTTGATGACAGCATTGCACCAGCACTGGATGGTGCCGTTGATGGTGTAGGTGCCCGCACCGAATGCCAGCACTGCCGTGTCTTTAGCGGCTACCTGTTTACAACGGTTGCGCAGTCCCTCGGTCAAATCGCCCTTGATAGCGTTCACATCGATATAGACCGTCCGCGCCTGAACCATGGGGGCCATGAGCAACATGACCGCCAGGATGCTGAGGTATGTGGTGTATCGTTTCATCATTGTCAATTATTTAAAGGTTTTCTATAATCGCTATGCAAAAATGCTGCCAATAATATCATTCAAATCCCGGCACATCGCTTCGCTGCTGTAAACCTGCTCGTAGAGAGTGCGGGTCGAAGCGGGCGACTGCATTGAACGGGTGATGGCGGCAGCCAGGTCGTCGATGTCACCGTTGGCAAAAAACGCCACGCCATCGTACTGCTCACAGGTCTGGCGGAAGAAGGGCAAGTCGCTCAGCACCATCGGCTTATCGAAGTAACTTGCGATGCTGACCACGCCGCTCTGGGTGGCCGAGATATAAGGATAAACGACCACGGCGGCACGCGAGAACAGGTCTTTGAGTTCCGCGTCATCAACAAACCGGTTGATAAAGGTGACGCCGGGCTCATCACTCTCCCGCTTGAAATAGATGTATCCCGAACCTGCGATAACCAAGGGACGGGCCTGCAGTTCGGGATGCGACAGGTAGGCCTCGTAGAGCAGATGCACACCCTTGTAGAGTTGCAGGTTGCCGAAGAAGAGGATGTAGCCGTCAGCGACCCCATCGAGTTCAGGGACACGGGCATCGCCACTGGCGATGGCATCGGTAACCAGGGTCGGGAATGGGGCATAATACACCTTGTGGTAAGGATAGCGCTCCTTAACCAGTTGCTGCTGCGGCTTGCTGTTGGTGACCTGGTAGCGCGTCATCGCGATGAGGCGGCTCTGCGGCCAGGCCACAAGCAGATGGTGCTTGAGCCATGAAACCGGACCGTCGAACTTGGAGTCATGCCCCACAGCATCGTGGATGGTGTAGAGCAGCGGGGCCAGACGCTGCAGCCGCTTGCAAGTGCCGGCAAGAACCAATTCCCCCGTGAGGCAATAGATGAGTTGGAGACCATGTTCGGTCACCAATTCCTCAATCTTACGTATTAATCGGGAAGGCCTGAAACGGAAAGCCAGTTTCTTGAGTTTTGAGACCGGATAATCGACCCAGGTGACGCTGTCGGCAGGCAAGTCATCAAAGTCGTGCTTGACCGTGTCGTCCTTGGCGACAATCAGCACATGGTCACCCTGCTGCCACAGGCTATGGATAATCGTGTCGGCATAGGGGCGCATGCCTGCCGCATACTCGGTCGCAATGAACAATATGTGCTGCGACGGGGTTCTCATGCGGGTTCAGGGGTTGCGGTTTGTTCTTCTTCCTCCTGTTCTTCTTCGATCTCAGCCTGTTGGCGCCGCTTGGCGGCCTCGACCGACTCAAATTCGGGGTGTTCCTCGGTGGGATAGTGACGGCTCAACGACAATGCCACAAACATCAACGACAGGTTAAGCACCTGGGGTGTCAACGGTGCCCAGTCACTGCTGCCCTGAATGAGCCAGCAGAACACCACGCCCAGGCCCGTGATGTTGATGACGTTGTAATATCGGTTGCGCGACGAGCGCGTTCGTCGCTTGAAGGTCGCGATATACCAGATGACAAAACCAAGAACAGGCAGGAAACCGATGAGTCCCAACTCATCGATGAGGATAATCCAGATGTTGTGGATGGGATTGGTGAACATGAACTCCTCGGGCTGCCAGATGTCGGTCATGTCGAACACCTGCTCAAACATCACCGCCGAGCCGTTCTCGACGAGATACACCAAGTGGGTGTTCACGCCCACACCCACCAGCGGGTGGTCCATGAAAATCTCATAGCCGCAGTAGTAGTGCAGCAGACGCGACATCGTCATCTCGTCCAGGTTCTCGACATCGTTGAACAGGAAGTTCAAGGGTCCCTGCAGAAGCAGGGCTATAAAGATGCCCAAGGGGACTATACCCTTGAGAATGCTCTGGAAACTGAGCAGTTTGTAACGCCTGTAGACATAGAACACCACGATGGCCACCAGCGCCACCACGGCCGCCAGCAGCGCACTGCGGCTGGCACTGATGACGATGATGAGGAACGACAGCACTGAAAAGACAGCACTCTCGCGGCGACGATAGGCCGTGATGAAACAGGCGCAGAAGAAGATGAAATAGTAGGAGGCATAGGTGCCCAGGATGTTCGGGTGGCCCATGGTGCCCACGGCTCCCACACGGTCATCGCTACGCGTCGCTGCCTCGCTGTCAAACAGTTTGATGGCTGACTCCATGCCCAGAACAGGGTACATGATGGCCAGCAGCATGTGGAGGATGACCGTAAAGGCCAAACCCATATAGATGCCGCGCACCACCGTCTTGACCGAGAAACTGTTGGCAAACAGATAGATGAACACGGCAAACGACAGCAAGTAGAAAACCTCGACCAGCGACGAGCGCCGGGCAAGGTTATAGGGGTTGAGCATCGTGTAGGCCGCATAACCCGTAAAAATGAGCACCAGCCAGATATTGGGACGACGGATGCGCCACTGCTTCTCGCGGGCAACAATCCATATCAGCCAGATAGATAAGGCATAGAAGGGCCAGATGGCCATGCTCGTGGTGAACGTGCCGCAAGGCTCGCCGTCGCCCCTGATGATAGGCAGGAAAAGACGGGCAAAGCAAAGCGAGAAGGTGTAGATGGCGATGATGATTTCGCTCAAGCGCTCACGTGACAGGCGGGAGCCCTCGCGTGCAAAGAAGAACAGCGACGCGAAGCCCAAGGTCACGAATATGAGCGCTCGATCCATCTACAGCAGAACCTTATGCGGGATTAGTCCTCGTCCTTGTTGTTACCAATGCCGTAGCCGTAGGTGTTGTCGTTGCTGGGCTTGGTGTCGTTCAAGACGACGCACATGTTCTTCAACTGCTTGTTGGCAGCGATGCGGTTCATGAACTTGATGAGGTTGCGGCGCGTGTAGTTGGCGCGCGTCACATAGACGGTAGCATTGCTGTACTTGTCCAGCGCGAAACTGTCGCTCACCTGAGCCACCGGCGCCGAGTCGACGATGATGACGTCGTACTGCTCGCGCAGGTCACGGAACATGTCCTTCACACGGTCACCCAGCAGCAACTCCGACGGGTTGGGCGGTATGGCACCACCGACGAACACGTCGAGGCCCTTGACCTCGGCACAGGGTTGTGCAATCTGGTCGAGGGTGACATCGCTGCGCGACAGGTAAGAAGTCACGCCAGGCACCTCCTCGAGGTTGAGCATCGTGGCCAACTTGGGCGAGCGGATATCCATGCCGACGAGGGCCACACGCTTGCCCAGCAGGGCGAACGACGAGGCAATGTTGGTGCTGATGAACGACTTGCCCTCGCCACTGACGCTGCTGGTGACCAAGATGACCTTGTCGTCCTCCTTGTTGAGCAGGAACTGCAGGTTGTTGCGCACATAGCGGAACAACTCGACAATGGCCGAGGTCTTGCCCTCCTTGACCACCAGTTGGGTGTTGTGGCGATTGTGGTGGATATGACCGATGAACGGCACCTGAGAAATCTCCTCGAGTTCCTCCTGGTTGGAGAACTTGGTGGTAAACAGGTCCTTGAGGTAAACCAGCAGCAACGGCAGGATGAGACCCGCCATCAGTGCCATGGCCAGGGTTATCATCCTGTTGGGGCTGATAGGCGTGTTCTGGGCATAGGCATGGTCCACGATCTTGCCCTTGGGCGTGGTGGCGGCCAGCACCAGGGCGTTCTCCTCGCGTTTCTCGAGCAGGAAGGTGTAGAGCGTGTTCTGGATGCCCTGTTGACGCATCAGTTCACGCGCCTCGCGCTCCTCGGTGGGAACACGGCTCAAGTCGCCGGCGGTGGCATTGGCGGCGCCGCGCACCTTGCTCAACTGCAGTTCGACGCCACGGATGGAACTGTTGATACCCTGCAGCACATTGGCATGCATGGCATCAATCTGCTGGTCGAGTTGCTTGAGGGCGATGTTGTCGCCCTGGGCCGACTGCTGGAGTTCCATGCGCTGGGCCAGCAGGTTGTTGTAGGCCTTGATCGATGCCGTGGCGGCACTCGAGTCGACCTCAAAGGGGATGTAACTGTGCCTGTTGGCGGGGTTGCTCACAAAGTCCTTGACCATGCCCAGCAACTGGCGGTCGGTTTCCAGTTTGATGATAGCGCGGTCGCTCAACTCCTGCTTGGTGACGGCCGACTTGACCTGCAACTCGGGATCGACAATCTTGTGGCTGCGCTTGTAGGCCTCGATTTCGGCCTCGCTGCCGGTCAGACCCTTGTAGATGATGGCCAGGCGCTCATCGATAAACTTGGCGGTGTTGATGGCCTGTTCGTCCTTCTCCTGTTGTCCGCGCTCGTTGTACAGGTCCATGAGCATATTCAGGATGTCGATACCGCGCGACTTGTTGTTCTCGGCAATCGACAGGTTGATACCGTTGGACTTCTTGTTGGCCAGTTTCACCTTGATGCGGCCGTTGAGTTGTTCGCCCTTCAACTGGTTGCTGTAGAGCGACGCAGTGATGTGGCAGGGCTTGCCGCTCTTGTAGCGGTCGGTCGTCTGGACGGCAAACACGCCGTAAGGCGTCTTCACCGTTGTCGGCAAAGCGGCACTTTTGAGTTCGGCCAGGACGTTTTTGCCATTGGTGGCCTTGATTGTAGCCAAGCCCTGCTTGTCCAGGTCAATCTTGAACTTGAGCACCGTCGTCAGCGTGTCAAACATCTCTTCGGGGGCGATGACCTCGACCGGGGAACTGTTGTAGTGGTCCCTGTCGGGCATGTACCACGGCTTACGCTCGGTATAGGTGCGGTTCAGTTTCAGGCTCTTCACGACCTGGGTGCACAGGTCCTGGGACGAGAAAACAATCATCTCGTCATCGACCTTGCTGCCCTGGCCCATGAGTTTCATGCTCTTGAGCAGGCTGGCACCGGCTCCGGCACTGTTGTCGTCCTGGGCTACCAGCACTACCGACTTGACGTTATAAATGCGCTGGGCATACTTCAGGTAGAGGAATGCCAGCGTCATGCATGCGATCAATGACAGCAGAAAGAGCCACCAGTAACGCTTGTACTTGCGCACAAAAGCACTGAAATCGATGATTTGCTCTTCTTGTTGAGCGGTGGGAGGAGTATTGAATTTTGCCATATCATTTATCCATACCTTGGCCTCGGGGTCAAGGCAATAAACTTACACAATTAACGATTAACTACCTGGTGAGTGCGATGATCAGCGAAGCGATTACCGACACACCGCTCACGATGGTCGATGTCACCGACAGCCTGAAGGCATTGTGCTGGTTGTACTTCGAATTGTCGACACGGATCTTGTTCGGCTCAACATAGATCACGTCGTTCTGCTTCAGGTAGAAATAAGGCGAGTTGAAGACATCACTGCTGTTCAGGTTCAGGCGGTGGTACTCACGCTTGCCGTTCTCGGTGCGGATGACATACACACAGTCGCGCTGGGCATACTCGGTCAAGTCGCCGCACTGCGACAGCGCGTCAAGCACCGTGAAGTGCTGGCGCTCGGTGAACACACGCTGCGGTGCGCGCACCTCGCCCATCACGTCAACGCTGAAGTTCACGATGTCCACCCTCACATACGGGTCTTTCACATTCTGTGCAATCATCCCCGTAATCTCCTCGGCGATAGCGTTGGTCGTCTTGCCGGCCACATGGACACGTCCCAGCACGGGCAGCACCACGTCGCCCTTTTCATCGACGATATAGGTCTGGGTGCGGGGCTGGGTCGCCATACGCAGGTTGCCGCGGATAGCGGGGTTGTCCATCGGCAGGTTGTAGACCGCCGTAGCCTCGGGAACCGCCGAGGTCACCGAGATGACCAGTTCGTCATCGGGCTGGATGAGGATTTTGTATTCGCCCTTAGGCATAGGCAAAGAGCCCATTTCCTGGGTTTTCAGGTCACGGAAGTAGGCCAGCGTGTTCTCTTTGTTAGTATTGCACGACAACAAAGTCGCCGCAGCAATCAACACAATCAACAATCTTGATTTCATACGGTTGTAATAATAGCGTTCTTTTTTTACTATTATATAACGAGGAATGCCGCCGATTATTTTGTTGCGGCACGGGATTTGATGAATTTTGACAACAACAGGTCACGCGACTCCTTACCTGCTGCCCAGGCAATCACTGCCAGGACGGCAAGCATCAGGACGATGTCAAGCCATTTCATCGGGTTAAAATAGAAGGGGATGGCACACAGCAGTATCACCACAACGGGCACCACGGTGCGCTTGTCTATCTTGAGTGTGAAGTAGCGTTTCATGTCGTGCCAGCGGTAGATGACAAGCACCAGATAGGTCACCAGTTGGGTGACGATGACGCCATAGACGCCCAGGGGCTTAATCAGCGCAAAATTCAGCACCACGTTGACCACGGCGGCGAGCACAATGGCCGGCAGGGTGCGCTTGGTGTCCTTGGCACACTGGTAACCCATATCGAAGAAGGCGGCAATGGCGAAGATGGCGGCCGACAGGCCCAGCGGATAGATATAATTCAGGCTCTCGCCATAAGACTGTGCCACCAGCCAGCCATAGTTGACCTTCAGCAAGAAGATATAACCCACAAGGATGAACACCAGCAAGAAGATATAACTGTTGAACATCCTGGAGAAGAAACGGTTACGGTCGGGGCTATGGTATTGCAGGATTGCGGTTTCCTGCCATGCCTGGTAGAAGATAATGGCCAGTGTGTTGATGATGCCGGTGAAACGGATGGCCACGGCATACACACCATTGTCTCCAATGCCCAGGAAGTGACTGATAAACAGACGGTCACTGCTACCCGTGAGCCACCAGCACAACGAGCCGGGCAGCAGGGGCAACGTGTAACGCACGATTTCGTGCCCCGTCTCACGGAAGTCAATACGCCAACGGGTGTTACGGGTCACCAGCCGAACCTTGGCCTCGACAAGCACGAGTGCCAGCACACGGGCGATGATATTGGCCAGGAAAATGCCTTTGATACCCCACCCCAGTCCAACGACAAAGAGGATGCTGAACGCACCGATGCCCAATGCCGACAAGATGCCCACCATGACAAAGGCCCGGTTGTTGCCTAACCCTCTGAAAACCTGAGAGTAGACCTCCTGGAATGACATGGCCAGCAACATACCCAAGGCATAGCCCAAATATTGGATATCGGTCAGCAAGGCCAGTGCCGCGGTGATGATGCATGAGAGCACTGTTGTCGAAATCATGGTACGCGACACAAAGGTGACGATGCTCTGTCGACGGGTGCTGTCGTCACAGTCAAGCAGGAACCTGAAAGCGCCGTCGCGCAACTGCAGGGTCACAAAAGGCATGAGCAACAGGCACCAGGTGAAGCACAAGTCATAATATCCGAAATCTGATTTCTCGATATAATGAGTATACATCGGCACCATCAGGAACGTGATGATCTTGGAGCCGATGTTTCCTATAGCATACACACCGATGTCTTTCAAGAATTTGGACCCTCGGTTTGCTGTCTTATTATTGTGTTCGTTGGTCGACATTATGAATTGCGGGTGCAAAAATACAAAATATTTGAGTTTTTTCTCGTTCTTTCGTCAATTGTTTGTAATTTCGCATCACAATCATGTGGCAAAGCCCTGCCATCCCTCCTCATTGGCGACGAATAAAAACGGGCTGACAAATACTGATGATAAAGACAATCAATTCTTGGCGAGGACTCATGGCGGTCACGGTGGTGCTGTTCCATGCCGGCGTGGGCTGGATGTGGAACGTGGCGGTGACTGGTGTGACCTTCTTTTTCATCTCCAGCACCTTCCTGCTGGCGATGAGGCATCCGTTCGACAGACTCACGGCCGGTGGCTACGGCCGCTTTGCCGTCGACCATGCCCTCAGGCTCTACCCGCTGCACTGGCTGGGCCTCGCGCTGCTGATTGCCTTGGGACTTGCCTATTATCCGTCCGACATCCACTGGGGGCCGACGGCATTGAGCGCCCTGCTGATCCATTCCTGGTTTCCCGCCCACGACATCCACTACGGCATCAACCCCGTGGCGTGGTACCTGTGCGCACTGCTGTTCTGCTACCTCATCTACCCGTTCATGGCCCATTGGCTGGGCCGGTGGCGCCTGCGCTACAAGGCGGCGTTGGCCCTGGTGCTCGCTATCGTCCTGGCTGTCGTGTTGCTGCCACTGGACATCCCGGGCCGCGAGGCTGTTTTCGTCAATCCGTTGTCCCATGTGCTCGATGTGGTCGTGGGGCTCTTCCTCATCCACCTGTATCACAGGCTCAAGGAGCGTTGCAGCCATGTGGGACTCGGCACAGCCACCCTGCTCGAAGCGGGTGCTCTGACGCTGCTTGCAGTGGCCATCACCGTCAACGTGTGCACCACTTGGCTCAAGCCGTGGGAAGATGTACTCATCTGGCTCATTCCACAAGGGAGCATCCTGCTGGTGCTCGCCCTGCTCAACGGCCGCGAAGGCCTCATCGGCAAGTTGCTGTTATGCAGGCCGTTACAATGGTTGGGAAGCATCAGTTTTGAGGTCTATGTGCTACAGTTTGTGGCCTTCCATCTGTTCAACTATCTGCTCTCGCCGCTGGCGGGACACTTCGGCTGGCTCATCTATGACCGGCTCGCCTGGTTCGCCCTGCTGTTGCTGCTGCCACTGGCATGGGTTGTGAACCGAGTGTTCACGCGCCCACTGCGCAAAATGCTAAACGCTAAATTCAAGACGCAATCATGATTAAGACAATCAACGGCTGGCGAGGTTTTTTTGCTCTTGTTATCGTGCTTTTCCACGTGGGTGTGGCGGGCTTGGAAGAGGCGACGTGGGCCGGAGTGACCTTTTTCCTGATGGCCAGCGGATTCCTGATGGCATTCAAGTACCCCATGCAAAGCCTTGATGCCACCGGTTACCGAGGCTTCGCTTGGCGCCATGCGATGAAACTCTTCCCGCTCCACTGGCTCACCCTGGTGATGTGGCTGGCGGCGATGGCCATGTTGGGGCTGCTCCAAGTCAAACCCCTGACGTTGGCACTCAACGCGACGCTGCTGCACAGTTGGTCACTGACGCACGCTATCTACTTCTCGCTCAACAAGTTCTCGTGGTTCCTGAGCACCCTGCTATTCTGCTACCTGTGCTATCCGCTGCTGGCACGCTGGTACCGCCCGATGCGCATGCGCCACAAACTCATCATCATCGCCGTGCTGGCCGTTATCGACTTTGCCGTGCTGGCGGGCAGCGACGACTATAGCCGCACCGCATTGTACGTGTTCCCGCCGGTGCGCCTGATTGACTTCGTCATCGGCATCACCCTTGCCGACGGCTTCGCACGCCTGAAAGAGTTGCGTCTCGCCGGCCAGAGCAAAACCGGAACCGACATGGAGTTGGCATCGGCGGCACTGCTGTCGGCCATCATCTGGACCCTGCGCACCACCGACAAGGCGCTGCTGCCCTGGAGCGATGCCATCGTGTGGTGGGTTCCCGTGGCCCTGATACTGGTCGGATGCCGCATGTATGACCGCCGCGAGGGGTTCATCGGCCGCCTGCTGGCCTCCAGGCCCATGCAGTGGCTGGGCAACATCAGTTTCGAGATTTTTATGCTGCAAGGCATCGCCGCCCTCATCTACAACTACTGGGTGGCACCCGTGCTGGGTCACTTCGCCATCACTGACGCATTCACCACAGTCAGCCAGAATCTCTTCGGCACAGAGCCCAACCTGCTGGCCCTGTTTATCCTGCCCATCGACATCTTACTCGCCTGGCTTGTCAACCGCCTGTTCACCAGCCCGTTACGCCGCCTGCTCACCCATTGACACCCTCCCCCGGCAACGGTTTCCCGAATCCGTATGCAATCGTTTACATTATTTTTTTACCCACAGAATACATTATTTAAAATAATTTCGTGGGATAATGTGTTATTTTTGTAGGTGCTTAACCCAATAAATGTAGAAACTATTACAATAACACTAAAAATATCACAACTATGATTAAAACTAAACCGGATTTGAGTTTTTGGAAACTCTTTAATTTAAGTTTCGGCTTTTTTGGCGTACAAATCGCTTATGCGCTGCAGACCGCTAATATCAGCCGCATCTTTCAGACAATGGGAGCCGATCCTAAGAGTCTGAGTTTTTTCTGGATTCTGCCACCTCTGATGGGCCTTATTGTCCAGCCGTTTGTCGGCAAGTGGAGCGATAAGACATGGTGCAAATTGGGCCGTCGTATCCCTTACCTGATTGCGGGAACCGCTATTTCGGTACTTGTGATGTGCCTTCTTCCTAACGCTGGCCGTTTGAGTTCGGTCTTTTGGGTGGCCATGTTGATAGGCACCGTCATCCTGATGCTTCTTGACACGAGTCTGAACATGGCAATGCAACCGTTCAAGATGATGGTGGGCGATATGGTCAACGAGAAGCAAAAGACCAAGGCCTACTCCATCCAGAGTTTCTTGGTCAACGCTGGCCAGGTTGTAGGCTCTGTACTCCCCTTTGCTCTTACCTACTTTGGCGTGAGCAATGATGCCAGCCAAGGAGTCCCCGCATCATTGACCTATGCATTCTATGTCGGAGCCGCTGTGCTCATCCTGTGTGTCATTTACACATGTCTCAATGTTAAAGAAATGCCACCTGAGGAGTTCAGGCTCTATCATGATGACACCGACCTGGAGAGCAACCAGCCTAAATCCAATATGCTCGACCTTCTGAAAAAAGCCCCGTCGGCTTTTTGGCAGGTGGGAACCGTACAGTTCTTCTGTTGGGCCGCATTCCTGTTTATGTGGAATTACTCAACCGGAACACTTGCTGAAACCTGTTGGAATACCACTGATGCCAAGAGCACTGGATTTCAAGATGCCGGCGACTGGGTGGGCGTAGTTTTTGGCGTGGAATCAGTAGCCGCCGTGCTGTGGGCTATCGTCCTGCCTTATTTCAAGGAGCGCAAGACAGCCTATATCGTCAGCATTATTCTCGGCGCCATTGGTTTCTTCATGATTCCGTTTATCCACAACCAGTATCTGCTTATTTTGCCCTATGCCCTGATTGGTTGCACCTGGTCCGCCATGCTCGCACTGCCGTTCACTATTGTCACTAATGCCCTTGAGGGAGACCCGCACATGGGCACCTACCTCGGCCTGTTCAACGGCACAATCTGCATTCCCCAGATTGTGGCCAGCATCGCTGGATTCGGCTTTATGTTTGTGTTTGAAAAAATGGGCTTGACAATGAAGACGATGATGTTTGTTTCATCGATTTTGCTTGTTGCCGGTGCATTCTTTGTTCTAAAGATTAAGGAATCACACGGCATCAAGTCAAGCAACGAATAATGTCGAAAGTCGATAACAACCATAAATATAATACTCTTATGAAAGTTAGATTCAACATCGAGTACAGCACCATCTATGGTGAGAATCTGGTACTCAATATCGTGGATAACGCGACGCCCGACAAGGTGACCGGGCATGTGATGAAACCCGCGACCGACAAGTCGTGGAAATGCGACCTGGACCTTCCCGCCAAGGCCGGGCACATCGACTACTACTACAGCGTCGAGCGCGATGGCAAGCAGGTGCGCCACGAGTGGATGGTGATTCCCCATCGTCTGGACCTGTGTGCTGCCAAGGCCAACCGCTATGTCACCTATGACCACTGGAATGACATGCCCGACGACAGTTACCTGTACAGTTCGGCCTTTACCGACTGTGTGGCCCTGCGCAAGCACCAGGCCGTCGCCAAGGCAAAATACACCACCTGTGTTCAACTCAAGGTGCGCGCACCGCAGTTACGCACCGGCGAGACGCTGGCCATCGTGGGCAACGAGCCCGCCCTGGGAGACTGGAACGAGGCCCATGCGCTGAAGATGACCGAACACAACTACAACGAGTGGATGATCACCCTCGACGGCGCCTCCTTCAAGAAGGCGATGATTGAGTTCAAGTTCGTCATCATCGAAGGCAAGGGCAAGAATGTCATCTGGGAGACCGGTGACAACCGCACCGTGCTGCTGCCCGTCATGAAGGACGGCGAGCACATCGTCTATGAGTTGCAGCAGGCCTATTTCCCGCTCTATCCCATCAAACTGGCAGGTACCGTGGTACCCATCTTCTCGCTGCGCAGCGAGGGCAGTTTCGGCGTGGGTGACTTCGGTGACCTCAAACTCATGGTGGACTGGGTGGCCGGCACGGGACAACGTGCCCTGCAGGTGCTGCCCATCAACGACACCACCATCACCCACACCTGGAGCGACAGTTACCCGTACAACAGCATCAGCATCTACGCGCTGCACCCGCAGTATCTGGACCTGCGTCAACTGCCCAAACTGGCCGACAAGAAGCGCATGGCCCAGTTCGAGGAACTACGCAAGGAACTGAACGCGCTGCCCCAAATCGACTATGAGCGCGTCAATAAGGCCAAGAACGAGTATATGCGCCTGCTGTTCGAGCAGGAAGGCGCCCAGGTACTCAAGAGCGATGAGTTCAAGGCCTTCTTCGAGGCCAACCAGGACTGGTTGGTACCCTATGCCGCCTTCTGCCACTACCGTGACCAGTATGGCACCGCCACCTTCACCAAGTGGCCTGCCCACCATATCTTCACCGACGAAGAGCGTGCCTCGATGTCCAATCCCCGCACCAAGTCATTTAAGGAGGTTGCCCTGTGGTACTATATCCAGTACTACCTCGACATGCAGATGCACGGGGCACACGCCTACGCCCAGAGCAAGCATGTCGTCCTCAAGGGCGATATCCCCATCGGCATCAGCCGCGACAGCGTGGAGGCTTGGGTAGAGCCCAAGTACTTCAACCTCAACGGCCAGGCCGGTGCGCCGCCCGATGCGTTCTCGGCCAATGGCCAGAACTGGGGTTTCCCGACCTACAACTGGGATGTGATGCTGGCCGACGGCTGCCAGTGGTGGGTGAAGCGCTTCCGCAAGATGGCACAGTACTTTGATGCCTACCGCATCGACCACGTGCTGGGCTTCTTCCGCATCTGGGAAATCCCCATCCATGCGGTTCACGGCCTGCTGGGCCAGTTCTCGCCCTCGCAGGGCATGAGCGCCCAGGAGATCCGCAGTTACGGCCTCAACTTCCAGGAGGAGTTGATGACCAAGCCGTTCATTGCCGACTGGGTGCTGGACCGCATCTTCGGTCATCTGGCCGATACCGTCCGCAAGCACTACGTCGAGCATGTGCACGACGACATCTACTGCATGAAGCCCGAATATGACACCCAGCGCAAGATTGAAGCCGCCTTCCAGGGCAAGAGCAGCGACGATGACATCAGGCTGCGCGATGGCCTGTATGCGCTCATCAGCGACGTGCTGTTCGTGCGTGACCGCAAGAATCCCGCCCTGTTCCATCCGCGCATCTCGGTACAGTTCGACTTCATCTATGAGGCACTCTACGATACCGACAAGGCTGCCTTCAACAAACTGTACAACGAGTACTACTACCGCCGCAACAACGACTTCTGGTACCACGAGGCCATGAAGAAACTGCCCAAACTGGTACAGGCCACCCGTATGCTCGTGTGTGCCGAGGACCTGGGCATGGTGCCCGACTGCGTGGCATGGGTAATGAACGAGTTGCGTATCCTGAGCCTCGAAATCCAGTCGATGCCCAAGGACAACCACATCAAGTTCGGCAACCTGAACACCAACCCCTACCGCAGCGTGGCCACCATCTCGACCCACGACATGCCCACGATGAGGCAATGGTGGGACGAGGATTGGGACCGCACCCAGGAGTACTACAACACGGCCCTGTGGCACGGTGATGCCGCACCGCATCCGCTGCCCGGCTGGCTGGCCGAGGACATCGTGCGGGCCCACTTGGCCTGCCCGTCAATCCTGTGCCTGCTCTCGTTGCAAGACTGGCTGGCCATCGACGAGAAGATCCGCCTGGAGGATGCCGATGCCGAGCGCATCAACATCCCGGCCAATCCCCGCCACTACTGGCGCTACCGTATGCACATGACCATTGAGCAACTGATGAAGGCCAACGAGTTCAACGGCCGCGTGAAAGACCTCATCTCTCAAAGCGGACGAAAATGAAACGTTTCACTTCATTACTGATAGCGCTCATCATGGCATTGCTCACGGGTCAGACCCTCAACGCTCGCACAGGGGTGACCTACACCCCTGCCGCGAGTGAGTTCATGGTCGAGACCAACGCTGACGCCCAGCAGGTCAAGTTGCGCATCTACAAGGACGGCATCGGCGGCAAGGCCGTCAAGACCATCAACATGAAGCGCAGCCAACAAGGCGACGCGCTATGGCAGACCGTTGTTAAGGGCGACTTGAAGGGGATGTTCTATACCTTCGACGTGAAATACAACGGCAAATTCCGTGGCGAGTGCCCGGGCATCTGGGCCACCGCTGTGGGCGTGAACGGCAAGCGCGGTGCCATCGTCGACATGGCTGACACCGACCCCGCCGGCTGGCAAGCCGACCGCCGCCCCAACATTGCAGCCAAAGACCTGATTCTCTATGAGATGCACCACAGGGACTACTCAATCGACGAGTCGAGTGGCATCGAGCACAAGGGAAAATTCCTTGCCTTGACCGAACCGTGTGCCATCGAGCACCTGAAGGCGCTGGGCGTGAACGCGGTGCACATCCTGCCGTCGTTTGACTACGCCTCGGTCAATGAGACGCGTCTCAACGAGCCGCAGTACAACTGGGGCTATGACCCGGTGAACTACAATGTGCCCGAGGGCGGCTACTCCACCGACCCCTACAAGCCCGAAGTACGCATCCGCGAGTTCAAGCAGATGGTCCAGGCGCTCCACAATGCCAACATCAAGGTCATCCTTGACGTGGTGTACAACCACACCTGGAACATTGACGAAAGCAACTTCCAGCGCACCCGTCCCGACTACTTCTACCGCAAGAACGCCGACGGCTCCTACAGCAACGGCAGCGGATGCGGCAACGAAACGGCCAGCGAGCGCGAAGGTATGCGCAATTTCATGGTCGAAAGCGTGAAATATTGGGTCAGCGAGTACCATATCGACGGCTTCCGCTTTGACCTGATGGGCGTGCATGACGTCGAGACGATGAACGCCATCCGTGCAGCCCTGCCCGATGACATCTTCATCTATGGTGAGGGCTGGAGCGCCGGCAGTTGTGCTTACTCAGGAGAACTGGCCATGAAGGCCAACACCAACAAGATGCCGGGCATCGCCGCCTTCAGCGACGAGATGCGTGATGCCCTGCGCGGCCCGTGGGACAGCAACAGCAAGGCTGCCTTCCTGGGCGGTGTGAAAGGCAATGAGGAGAGCATCAAGTTCGGTATCGTGGGTGCCATTCAGCATCCCGGCGTGGACTATAGCCAGGTGAACTACAGCAAGGCGCCCTATGCCCTGGAGCCCACCCAGATGATTGCCTACGTGAGTTGCCACGACGACATGTGCCTTGTGGATCGACTCAAAGCCAGCATCAAGGACATCACCACCGATGAACTCATCCGCCTGGATCTGCTGGCCCAGACCGTGGTCATGACATCACAGGGCGTGCCGTTCATGCTCAGCGGCGAGGAGATGCTGCGCGACAAGAAAGGTGTGCACAACAGTTTTGAGAGCCCCGACAGTATCAACCACCTGGACTGGGGCAACCTGGAGTGTTACCCGCAGGTGATGGAGTACTACAAGAATCTAATTGCCCTGCGCAAGGCGCATCCCGCCTTCCACATGGGCAGTGCCGAAATGGTGCGCCGCAACCTCGACTTCCTGCCCACCGAGAACTGCCTCGTGGCCTACCACATCAATGGCCGCGGTGTGCCCGGTGAACAGTGGGGCGACATCTATGTGGCCTTCAATGCCCACAAGCGCGCCCGCACCATCGAGGTCCCCGAGGGCACCTATACCGTCGTGTGCCGCAACATCGCCTGCGACCAGGCCGGTATCGCCACCGTCAAGACCAAGGGCGGCAAGGTTACCGTTCCCGCCCAGAGCGCACTGATCATCCACAACTGACGCAAATCGTATCACGCTAAGGCGCAAAGTCGCAAAGAAACAATTATCCGCCACGTGGGAATTGTAATCCTCGTGGCGGATAATTATATATCTTTATAATATCTTTATAATATATAGAATCTTATGCAATTAAAAATCCAGTAAAGAAGAAGTGGTGTCAGCAAAACAAAACCAGCAATCCTAAACGGCATCTTCTTGATAGTTAGAGGCACGATTAATAAGGACAAATTTTGAATTATTGCCAACAAACCATAAACTACTCTCCAAACTGAGTTGCCAAAAAAATTGGCCATGATTGTCATTAAAAAGCCAGTGAAAACGTAGATGACGATAAACGCCAACAACATGATTGACGGATTGTCAGCGATGCTCGTGATTTGGTTGGGAAACGCTGGCTGACTATGAACCGGCTGATTATAAACCGGCTGGCTTGAAGTCATCGGCTGATTGGGTGCAGCCGTCTGGTCGGCACCGCAATAGGTGCAGAATCGCACATTGTCGGCAATTTCCCGGTTACAGTTTTTACAAAACATAAGTTATAGAATTAGAGATGAATAAATTTGGCTTATTGTCCGTTCAATTGAACTGGTTCTCGACGATGTCGGTGAGGACGTCGGTGAGCGAGAGGCCTGCGGCACGCACTTGCTGCGGGATGAAACTTGTAACGGTCATGCCCGGCGTGGTGTTGATTTCCAGCAGGTTGATGTGGTCAGTGCCGTCAGGGTTCTTGGTGATGATGTAGTCGATGCGGATGATGCCGTTGCAGTGCAGGATGTCGTAGATGCGCGACGTCTCGGCCTGCAAGGCCGCGGTCAACTCGTCGCTGATGCGCGCGGGAGTGATTTCCTCGACCTGGCCATTGTACTTGGCATCGTAGTCAAAGAATTCGTTGTCGGTCACGACCTCGGTGACAGGGAAGACAACCGATTTCTCCTTGGTCTTATAGCAGCCCACGGTGACCTCGGTGCCGTCAAGGAAGCGCTCAATCATCACGTTGTCGCACTGCTTGAAGGCAAACTCCATGGCGTCGTCCAACTGGTCACAACTCTTCACCTTGGTCACGCCGAAACTCGACCCGTCGGCAGTAGGCTTGACAAAGCAAGGCATTCCCAAGTAGTCCTTGACCTTCTCGGCAGTCCAGCCGTGAGGCACACCACGACGCACCTGGATGCTGTCGGGGACCGAGCAACCAAAGGCCTTCAGGTAGTTGTTCAGGGCAAACTTGTGGAACGTGAGCGCCTCGACCAGCACGTTGCAGGTCGAGTAAGGAAGGTCGATCATGTCAAAGTAACCTTGCAGCACACCATTCTCGCCAGGTGTGCCATGGATGGTGATGTAGGCGTAGTCAAAACGTATCTTCTCGCCGTCTTTCATGAACGAGAAGTCGTTCTTGTCGATGACAGGCTGACTGCCATCGGGCAGGTTGACATGCCAATCCTGTTTCCTGATTAAAACGATATAAACATCGTAGCGGTTATGGTCAAATGCCGAGTCAATACCCTCTGCCGAACGCAGGGAGACCTCATACTCGGAGGAGTCGCCACCACACACGATGGCTATGGTTCTCTTGGTTGTACTCATTGTATTATCACGCACATTAAAAATTCGAGTGCAAAAGTACATAAAAAATCTGCTTTTTGTGTAAATTTGCGGCAAATAATGTGAATAGATTATGGACAGCAAAGAACTTTACGCTATCTACCAGCA
>Ga0310695_10002803_pt1 | contig 35784 bp, 38 predicted proteins | sample RumenRJG_04DNA_FD_203882 | JGI IMG/M metagenome (GOLD analysis project Ga0310695, IMG submission 203882) | Bovine rumen microbial communities from Lethbridge, Alberta, Canada - RJG_04 (v2) (version 2) | ecosystem: Host-associated > Mammals > Digestive system > Stomach > Rumen | place: Canada... | reverse complement strand
TTGCAAAAAAGTTACAAAAAAGACCGAAAAAAAAACTAAAAATTTGATACGACATATTAAAAAAATACCTACCTTTGCAGCGTTTTAATAAACAAATGATTGTTTTACAGATTTAAAAGCATTAGAAAAATGAAGAAATTAGTATTTATGTTCGTAGCTGTTGCAGCTATCTCTTTCGCTTCTTGTGGTAATCAGGCTCAGCAGGCTCCTGCTACTGATACAGACTCTATCGAGGAGGTTGTAGATACAACAGCTGTTGATACAGCTGCTGCTGATACAGCTGCTGCAGACACAGTAGCTTAATAGTTAGTGTAACAACGAACTAATTGAGAGAAAAGAAGACCGCGGGACGAGAGTCCAGCGGTCTTTTCTTTTATTGATTTATAATGATGTCTTGAATTGTTTGTTCAGGTATTCTATGTCGTACATCTGTTCGTTGGTCAGCTCGATATCGACGGGTGTGCCGCTGTCGATGCTCTCGCGGTTCTTATAGGTGGCGTGGCTGCGGCTGCTTGAAATCTGGTATATCATACCGTCGGGGGTCACATACTGCGCTATTGAGCAGGCTCCCCCACCCGTACGGCGGCCCCACATCTTGTATCCGTAGTCCTTCATCTTGGCGGCAAAGACGCTGCCGTTGGAGAACGTTATTTCGCTGGTCATCACCACGATGTTCAGGTCGCCCACCCAGTCGGTCTCGTTGTCGCGGTCGTCGAACACGCCATCGAAGTTGCGGTCAACGACGAAGGTCTTCGTCAGATACTGGCCGGTGAGCATGTTCTGATCCCAGCTAGGTGAATAGCGGCGCTGACCCTCTGGCGCAGTGCGGTCGCCCAGCAGTGACACGAGGGTGCCTACGGGGTCGTCCTCGCCGCCGGAGTTCAGCGACACGTCGAGCACCAGGTTCTTGACTCCGCTGCGGTGGGCCTGCTGCAAGGCCTCGACGGTCTGCACCACGATGTCAGGATGATCCTTGTCGCTGACCATAGCCTGCCAATAAGTGGAGGTGCACCCGTTGGTATAGTAGTTTTGCCAACCCGTGTAGTTCTCCTCCATAAACGATTTCAGCACGACGACCGCCGTCTTGCCGTCCTTACTGGTCACGTAGCGGTCGCTGCCATAGCGGGTATTGCGCAGTGAAGTCATTGTAGAACGGCATTCAGAGCGCTCCGACGAGGCTTTATCGGCTGCCGTCATCATCTGAGTGATGACGGCGGGGAGTGTCTCGCTGGCGGCATTGTAACGCGTCGCGAACGCCTCCCTGACACTTTCTGGCGCAAAGCGCATGACGCGTACCGCCGTGTGTCCTCCGTCAGCTATCAGACAGTTCAGGGCGGCGGTGCCCAGCGCGAACTCAGCCTGGTTCTTCGACTTCAGCAGCTGCTTCGTCTCCTTACCGCCGCTCACGACGTCGAGGGTAGCGTCGAGCCCGTTGATACGCAGCCCCTGCTTCTCCAACTGGCTGCGTCCCGGGTAGCCGAAGAAATTATCGATGACAAAGCACAACTCACCATAGCGGAAGCGCGCTAGGTCGTCGCCCACCTCGGTCAACTGATAGGCCGGTGCGGAGAAGTCGTCATCCTGGTCGCTCAAATCCTTGGTATCGTCGGTGTTCACCAGAATGCGGCTACCATTATAGCCGGCCATGTGCATACAGGCATCAGTAAACATATCGTTGATGGTGGCAAAGGGGAAGTAGGTCTCCTTACCGTCGTCGCGCAGGTCGATGCCGTATTTCCGGAAGTTCAGCGTCACCCGGGGAGCCGCTGCAGGCTCGTACTGATGGCTGTCGTACTTGATGAAGCGGCTCTTGCTAGTCTCGAAGCTAGGTTGGTCCGGAGCCGTAAGACTCATCAGACTGACGAAATCGTTGTAGGATGTAGACTCCAGCACGTCGTTCACCACATCGACCGTTGCCGCTCCGTCGGCCGTCGTCAGCAGATAGCTGGTGCCATGGTTCGTCACCGTCATGGTGGCACCGGGCAGCATCATGCGGTAGTAGGCCGTCGCCGCTATGTACGCCACGTTGGGCATGTCGTCATAGAACCGCAGCCTCACAGTTCCAGCTGCCTTGCCGTCGCGTGCCACGCCGACTGCCCGCTCCGTGTAGCCCTTACCCGGGTCCATCGGCACTGCCTCTCCGCTGTTGTTGTCTTCGTTGACTATGTCGGTACAGGCTGCGAGCAACAACAGCACTGGTGTCAATAATGCGAAAAGTCTTTTCATTGTCTTTGGATGTATTTATATGCCGCAAAGGTACAGCCTTTTACTCAAATATCCAAACTTTTTAGTATATTTTACGGGTGTTTGCGACTGTAACGGAATAAGGCGCCAAAGCTAAAAAAAATTAATTAGCAATTTAGCAACTAAAATAAAGAAAACATGTTAATATTGTTAAATTTAACAGAATTAATTAACAAAATCGCGGTTACTCTTTAATAATTTGTCTACCTTTGCCGGCAGAAAGCAAAAGAGACAATGAAGAAAAGTACAATATGGATTATAGCGACCATTATGGGACTGGCATTCGTCGGTCTGCTGCTGCTTCAACTCTCGTACATCGAACAGATGGCGAAGATGAAGAAAGAGCAGTTCGACGAGTCTGTGTACCGTAGCCTGTATCAGGCATCGCATAATCTGGAGATGAACGAAACCCAGCGCTATCTTGAAAAAGACGTTAAGGAGACAGAGCGCAAGGCATACAAACAGGACTCTGTCATGATAGACGATCTTGACGGTACGATAAAACACTCACACCAGTTTGCTGTGGCTGCCGACGACGGGACCGTCTTCTCATCCTTCGAGCTGAAGACCTTCGCCATCAAACCGGCAAACGTACCTAAGGCCATGATACTACGTTCGGATAAGAACTCTTTGTTAGAGGCGTCGAAGTCTCTGCAGGAGATAGTACGTAACAGATATGTATATCAGAAGGCACTGCTCGATGAGGTAGTGTATAATATCCTATATACCGCTTCCGACAAACCCCTGAAAGAACGCGTGAACTTCAAGCTGCTCGACAGGGATATACACGCGGAATTATTAAATAATGGTATTAATATACCTTATCACTTTACCGTTGAGACTACCGACGGACGTGAGGTTTACCGTTGCCCTGACTATATAGAAGAAGGTAAGGAGAATACCTATACCCAGGTGCTCTTCCGCAACGACCCCTCTCCGAAGATGGGTATCGTAAAGATTCACTTCCCCGACATGAACTCTTATATCTTCTCAAGTGTGAGGTTTATGATCCCGTCGATGATCTTCACCATCGTGCTGCTTATCACGTTTGTGTTTACCATCGTGGTGATATTCAGACAGAAACGTTACTCTGAGATAAAGAATGACTTCATAAACAACATGACCCATGAGTTGAAGACTCCTATCTCAAGTATCTCTCTGGCGGCTCAGATGCTTAACGACGACTCTGTATCAAAGAGTCCGCAGATGATGAAGCATCTCGGAGGTGTCATCAACGACGAGTCGAAGCGTCTGAGATTCCTTGTGGAGAAGGTGCTCCAGATGTCGATGTTCGACAGAAAGACAGCATCATTCAAGAAGAAGGAACTCGATCTGAACGAACTGCTCGAGAACATCGCCTCTACTTTCTCACTGCGCGTGGAGCATACCGGAGGAAAGATATACACCGAGATAGAGGCAGTAGACTCTGCTATCTTCGTAGACGAGGTGCACTTCCAGAATGCTATCACAAACCTGATGGACAATGCGGTGAAGTATCGTAAGCCCGACCAGCCCCTCGACCTCTATATAAAGACATGGAACGAGAAGGAGCAGCTATGCTTCAGTATCCGCGATACGGGTCTTGGCATAAAGAGAGAGAATGTAAAGAAGATCTTTGATAAGTTCTATCGCGTTCACACCGGTAATGTACATGATGTGAAGGGCTTCGGACTGGGTCTGGCATACGTAAAGAAGATAATCAATCTACATGAAGGCGAGATAAAGTGCGAGAGTGAGCTCGGCAAGGGAACGACCTTCACCGTCACCCTGCCTATATTAAAGGAAACAAAGGATTAAAGAAAATATAGTATTAACATTTTAAATATGAAATCGATTATGGACGACAAACTGAAAATCTTGCTTTGCGAGGACGATGAGAACCTCGGAATGCTGCTTCGTGAGTATCTGCAGGCTAAGGGCTATGCAACAGAGTTATGTGCTGACGGTGAGGCTGGTTACAAGGCTTTCCTGAAGACAAAGTTTGATATCTGCGTGCTCGACGTGATGATGCCTAAGAAAGACGGCTTCACACTGGCTCAGGAGATTCGTTCTTCAAATCTAGACGTGCCCATCATCTTCCTTACTGCCAAGACACTGAAGGAGGATATCCTCGAAGGATTCAAGATCGGTGCCGATGACTATATCACCAAACCTTTCTCTATGGAAGAGCTCGTGTTCCGCATTGAGGCTATCATGCGTCGTACCAAGGGAAAGAAGAGCAAGGAGTCGACTCTCTATCATATCGGAAAGTTTACCTTCGACACCCAGAAACAGCTGCTCTGCATCGGTGATGATCAGCGAAAGCTGACAACAAAAGAGAATGAGCTTCTGGCACTGCTCTGCAGCCATGCCAACGAGATCCTGCAGAGAGACTTCGCCCTGAAGACCATCTGGATTGACGACAACTATTTCAATGCCCGTTCGATGGATGTGTATATCACCAAGCTGCGTAAGCACCTGAAGGACGACCCACAGATAGAGATTATCAATATCCATGGTAAGGGTTACAAACTCATCACCCCTGAAGAGGCAGAATGAACAGTATCAGACAACTGATAGGTGTGGCGCTGGTAATTATCGGCGCCCTCTTTCTTATTGTGGCATATCTAGTAGGGTGGACATCGAGTAATATCGTGTTGCTCATCCCCCTCATTATCATCATAATAGGAGTCATCATGCACGTAAAACTCGCAAAATCAGGCGAAAAGTATTAAAAACCGTTAAAGAACTCATAAAGTTCAAAGCTCAAAGTTCAAAGTTCAAAGAAAATTAGTACCTTTGCACCCGCATTTTGCAAAATAACATTTATAAACATTTTAAATTCATTATGAATCAATACGAAACCGTTTTCATTTTGACTCCCGTTTTGTCTGATGATCAGATGAAGGAAACGGCCGCTAAATTCAAGAAGGTTCTCACCGATAAAGGTGCTGAGATCCTGAGCGAAGAGGCCTGGGGATTGAAGAAGATGGCTTATGCTATTCAGAAGAAGTCTACAGGTTTCTACTGCCTGATAGAGTTCAAGGCTGAGCCAGAAGTGATTAAGACATTGGAGACTGCCTATCGTCGTGACGAGAAGGTTATCCGTTTCCAGACAGTTAAACTCGACAAGTATGCTGCAGAGTACGCTGAGAAGCGTCGCAACAAGCTTGGCGCAAAAACAGAGGAGGCTTAAATTATGGCACAGGAAACTGAAATTCGCTATTTGAATGCTCCTTCTATCGATACAAAGAAGAAGAAGTACTGCCGCTTCAAGAAGAGTGGTATCAAGTATATCGACTACAAGGATCCCGAGTTCCTAAAGAAGTTCCTCAACGAGCAGGGTAAGATTCTTCCCCGTCGTATCACCGGAACATCTCTGAAGTATCAGCGTCGTGTGGCTCAGGCCGTTAAGCGTGCCCGCCAGATTGCACTGCTGCCTTACGTAACCGATTTGATGAAATAATTAAGGAGGACGCAAGATTATGGAAATTATTCTGAAAGAAGATATTATCGGTCTGGGTTTCAAGAACGATATCGTAAATGTAAAGTCTGGTTATGGCCGTAACTACCTCATCCCTCAGGGTAAGGGTGTTATCGCTTCACCAATGGCTAAGAAGATTCTTGCTGAGAACATGAAGCAGCAGGCTCACAAGATTGCAGCTCAGAAGGCTGCAGCTGAGGAGAAGGCCGCTGTTCTTAATGGTGTAGCTCTCGAGATTGCTGCTAAGGTTAGCGCTACAGGTCAGCTCTATGGTTCTGTAGGTGCTGCTCAGGTTGCTGAGGAGCTCGCTAAGCTCGGTAAGGAGGTTGATCGTAAGATCATCACCATGAAGGATGCAAAGAAGATTGGTGACTACGTAGCTACTGTTCACTTCCACAAGGAGGTAATGGTTGAGATTCCTGTAAAGGTTGTTGCCGAGAATGCTGCTGAGCTGAAGGCTGCTGCTGAGGCAGAGGAGGCTATCCGCGCTGCTGCTGATGCAAAGGCTGCTGCCGCTGAGGCTGCTGCCGCTGAGGCTGCTGCTGAAGCTGCTGACGAGGCAGAGGTTCTCGAGGCTCTCGACGCTGCTCCTGCAGAGGAAACTCCAGCAGAGGCTTAATCTCGACTTTTTAAATCAAACAATTAATAATAATAACTGCTGTAAGGCATCATTATTTATTATAACAACAGATTTCCCGAGGGTTCCACCCTCGGGATTCTTTTTTATTCAAATAAAAAGCAAATAAAAAGGCCTCGCATTGTGATGCGAGACCTTACGATTGATAATCCAAATAATTCCTATTCTGATATCACTGAGAATGTCAGTTTCTCATAACCCTCAAAGTCATCGAACTGAATCTGGAAATCGCTATACAGATAGTAATTGCCACCAGTGTTGTGAGTATCCTTAATAGAGTTACTCTTTGCAAGAGCATTGAGGATCTGATTATATACAACCTTATCGTTGTTGTCATCAGGAATCTGGATAGCCATTGATGTCACTACCCCACCCTCAATCTTGTAGGTGTAATCACCAGCTGCATACAACTGAAAATTCTCTGTTTCCAGAATCGTCTCCAACTCACCTACCTTAGCCTTGAGTTCATCAAAGGTGAGGTTTACGTGATTAATAGGCTCACGATTCTCATCGAGTTTGATATAAGTAGTGTCGACGTCATTTGGACCAGCGACATTCTCCGTTGCATTTAGCGTAATTGTGCAAAAGAAGAGCATAGCTCCCATAAGCACCATCTTCTTCTTCATTTTCATCTCTCTCAAAATTTTTTGTTACCTCAAAAACAGATTTGTTATCAAATCATCATCTTTTCGGTTGCAAAGGTAGTAATTTATAACATACCTACCAACGGTTTACTACTTAAAATTTATAAAAATACAGAAATTATTGTTCTTTTTGACAAAAATCAACCTTAGAAAGTATCAATTTGCAAACTTACTTCACCGGTTTGATAACGAAAGTGAAGTCATAATCCTGATAAGGCACAAGATATTCTGCCCGTGGCCATGCTCCCCATGAGTTAACACAACCGAGTCCCATCTGACGTTGTTGGATATGAACCTGTGTCAGCGGACGCTCGATGAGGTCGCCAGAATGATGACCCACCTTCTTATCCTTCACAGCACCATCGTCGAGGTCAGACATCAGATAGTTGAGGGCACTTGCCTCCATAGGAGCATTAGAATAGAACTCCAGACCCTTGCCCTCCTTGTCGATAACACGGAACCAACGGATATCAGTATGATTACCCGACTCCTGAGGACGTACATATTTGAAGTACTCATCAGTCACCTTATTATTATATACTCCGATAAACTCACTTGAGTTTCTGTCGCAATAATTCTCTATCGGGCCACGTCCATAGTATTTCACCTCATCAAACTTCTTTGGCATCTGAAGCTGCATGCCATAGCGGAACATCTGGCTCAGCTTTGCCTCCTTATCAGTCTTCAGCTGCTGACGGACGATTATCTCGCCATCCTCACTAAGAGTATAGGTCATCTTCAGCTCTGCCTTAACGTCAGGCATCTCGAACTTAGCCTCAACCTGGTTATCGTCGATCTCGATATCCTTAAGTTTCATCTGTGGATTCTTCCATACTCCGAACTTCTGTTGCAGCCAAGCACCATAGTCGTTGTCTGTTGGTGCACGCCAGAACTCAGGAGTGACAGACTCGCGATCAACGAGCATCGGTTCGCCATCAACATCGATATAGTCTATCCAACCTGACCATTTGCCTACAGTAAGAGTTGTACCAGCAGCATCAAACTTAACATAGCTCTCTGTCTCTTCCTTCTGAACCTTAGCCTCCTCGGCCTTTATCTCCGGGAACTGGTAAGGATTGAGTATGAACTGCTGGCGGGCAACCACCTGTCCTTTATCAATCAAAGGCTGAGCCTCACGGGTCTTGAACAGGAATATCACGAAGATCTCCTGATCGCCATGATGTCCGAGCACTTTCTCTGCCACCTGTTTCAGTGCCTCAATGGTAATTACCTTACGCTGCTGGGGAGCGATACCGTTGACATCAACCTTTCCTCCATGTCCGAAAGTCATTCCCTCAGGACGGTCACCATTGTTGTGATGATGTTTGCCCGAAGCACCACCAACAAACCACTCGAGCTCGAGATCATCGAGAGTCTTGAAGAAGTTCTCGTTGTAGATTTCTACCTTACCTTCCTTGAATCCCTTATCCGATACCCATACGTTCTGATAGTAATAACGTACCTCGTAGGCATGAGGATTCAGACGACGGTCAGGAGCGATGATACCATTACAGTTGAAGTTATAGTCAGATGCAGGATAACGTCCGTAGTCGCCTCCGAAAGTGAAGATCTCCTTACCTGTGACCTTACTCTTATCACGCATACCCTGATCTACGAAGTCCCAGATATATCCACCCTGATATACAGGATATTTGCGGATAAGCTCCCAGTACTCCTTGAAACCACCCATGGAGTTACCCATAGCGTGGGCATACTCACACTGGATAAGTGGCTTGACACCGCTCTTACCTTCTACCTGCTTGCCCTTATAGTTTGTAGCATTGCCTTTAGAATAGTTTTCACTGTCCTTGTAATCCATATACATCGGACAGAAGATATCGGTTTTTCCATCCAGTTCTGCACGCTCATATTGACAAGGACGGCTATTGTCGTAAGCCTTCACCCAGTCGTAAGCCTTCTCGAAGTTCGGACCATAGCCAGCCTCGTTACCAAGACTCCACACGATGATTGACGGGTGGTTCTTATAGGTAATCATATTACCCTCCTGACGCTCGATATGTGCCTTCTCGAAGTCAGCGCGCTTGGCAAGAGTCTTCTCCTTGTAGCCCATACCATGACTCTCGAGATTGCTCTCTGCTGTGAGGTAGAGACCATACTCGTCGCAGAGGTCATACCAGCGAGGATCGTCAGGATAGTGACATGTACGAACAGCATTGATATTAAGATACTTCATAATCTTGATATCCTGAATCATACGGTCTACGGAAACGATATATCCGCCATCAGGATCCAGTTCATGGCGGTCAGCCCCCTTTATAAGTATCGGCTGGCCATTGACGAGCAACTGTCCTCCCTTGATAGTGATATTACGGAAACCGATCTTCTTACGGATAGCCTGTAGCACCTTATTGTCTTTCTTCAGCTGGATCTCTAATATATATAAATAAGGTGTCTCTGCTGTCCACGCCTTAGCATTATCGACAGTTGCCTGCAATCCTTCTGCCACCAACTTACCCTCGGCATCATATAACTTTGACTCCAGCTGAGCCTTACCTCCTACGATTTTCGGATCAACACCAAGAATACCCTTACCATCCTGATAATCCTGAGTGATGAAGAAATCCTGTATACGAACCTTCGGTGTGGAATAGAGATATACCTCACGGGCGATACCTGTGAAACGCCAGAAATCCTGATCCTCAATGTACGAACCGTCACACCAGCGCATGATCTGCATGGCGATAAGGTTCTTGCCTGGCTTCAGGTATTTTGTGATATTAAACTCTGCAGCGACCTTTGAGTCCTCAGAGTAACCCACATACTTACCATTTACCCATACAGACAGGTTGCTTGTAGCAGAACCAACATGGAAGAACACCTCCTGACCTTTCCAGTTTGCCGGCAGCTCAAAGGTCTTACGATAAGAGCCTGTATAATTGTTTGTCTCACCGATGTATGGTGGGTTGTTCTTAAATGTGGTACACCACGCATAACCCATATTCTTATAGATCTTGTCGCCATAGCCATTAAGTTCGAATAGTCCTGGCACTGGGAAATCCACCCACTTAGAGTCATCGTATTTCAATCCGTAGAATCCTGCAGGAGCATCCTGATGATTCTTCACGAAATTGAATTTCCACATTCCCTCCATAGAGAGATAACGCCCTGATTTCGACTTATCGCCCTGACGAGCCATCTCCTCACTCTCGAAAGCAAAGAAATGAGCATGACGAGCCTCACGGTTCACTTGATTCACGTTGGGGTCCTGCCATACAGGCAACTTCTGAGCATAGACAGAAGAGGCTGCCAGACAGACCATTGACATAAATAATTTTTTGATCATAATAACGTTTTAGATTACTTTTTAATAATTTTCCGCAAAGATAGCAATATTTCCTGAATTCTGCAAATTATTCTATAAAAAATCATTATCTTTGTAGCCAAGATGAAGAAAGAAGAACGATACGAGAAAATACTCGAGCATTTCCGCAAAGAGATGCCTAATGTGAATACGGAGTTGGAGTTCGGAAGTGTTTTCCAGCTTCTGGTGGCAGTGATTCTCAGTGCCCAGTGTACAGACAAGCGTATCAATCAGGTTACTCCTGAACTGTTCCGTCACTACCCTGATGCTAAGACGATGGCTAATGTTGAGCCAGAGGATGTGTTTGAGTACATCCGTAGTGTGAGTTATCCCAATGCAAAGGCAGAGCACCTGGTGAAGATGGCAAGAGCTCTTGTAGAGAAACATGATGGCGAGGTGCCTTCGGATATGAATATGTTGTTGGACCTGCCTGGTGTTGGCAGAAAGACAGCCAATGTTATCCAAAGTGTGGCTTTCGGAAAGTCTACATTAGCTGTGGACACCCATGTATATCGTGTTGCCCATCGTTTAGGACTTGTTGGCAAGCGTGACAATACCCCATACAAGGTTGAGGTAGCTCTTACAAGACATATCCCGGAGGAGGATATCCCCAATGCCCACCACTGGCTGTTGCTTCACGGGAGATATGTATGCACATCAAGGAAGCCACACTGTGAGAAGTGTGACATAGAGCATCTCTGTGCAAAGAATATAGAGGGGTCTAAACTGGGATAATTACTTCTTTTCAGAATTAGCCTTTTGTGGGCGATGACCTTTGGGACGTCCCATTCCCCAATTACGGAACATACGACGGTTGAAACGGTCCTCTGCCAGAATAGCCTTATATGCCTTTGAGGCAGGCAGTACTCCCAAGAACTTGTTGTGATATGTCTGCTGGATATTCTTCAGTTCCAGTTCCATCTGGTCACGCTTCTGAATAGCCTTCTTATAAGCATTCTCATCAGCAGGCTTTGAGTTGCCCTCGGCTCTCAGCTGCTTGAATATGACACGCTGTTTCTCCTGCATCTCTCGCAACAGGGGGAAGAAGGCAGCAGCCTCATTCTTGTTAAGGTCAGCCTCCTTTGTGATAAATTCCTCCACGTCTGCCTGATACTTCTCCGGAGAGAATTTCTGCTGGGCAGAAGATGTATATATACAAAGGTTAAGAGCGAAGAGTACGATCATCACTCTCATCACGAAGCATCGGCTATAGCTATTCTTTATCATCATTTTCAATATCAATATTCACCTGTAAGACATGCATAGATGTCTTGATTGTCTATCATCACATAATCAGCAGCCTCATCGAAAGAGTCGTCGGAGTAAACAGCCACCTGCTCTGTAGTATTGTCAACATGCTCAGCAGTAAAGTACTGATAGGCCGTTACGCTTATGAACAACGCACATACACTGGCAGCGGCATAGAGAACAGGACGGAGCCATACCGTCTTCGCCTTCTTCTCTGTCATAGGCACATCCTGAGGCTTATTGCCTTCAGCATCTATCCTCGACATCACCTGACTTGCAAGTGTATCAAAATAGCCTTCCGGAACCCTGAAAGGATTCTCTTTGCCTACTTTCTCTATGAGATATTGTTCTTCGTTCATACTTTATTGACGTATAAAAAAATAAAAGGTTTAATCACGTGATTTAAAAAATTCCGTTATCTTCTTAACAGCAATATGATATGATGCTTTCAGGCTACCCTCAGAGGTGCCGAGCAGCTTACTCATATCACTATATCGCATCTCATCGTAATAACGCAGGGTAAAGACAGTGCGCTGTACATCAGGCAGCGTAGCTATCGCCTCCTGAAGCTGGGCTTCGGTAGTATCACCATCGAAATACTCATCCGCCATCAGAGTGTTAGACACAGAGAATTCTGTATCATCTGTACTTACCGTTGTGAGGTTCTTCTGCTTGCGAACGAAATCGATACTCTCATTGATTGCGATACGTGATAGCCAGGTAAGTATCTTAGAGTCGCCATGAAAAGATGCCAGCCCGTTCCATGCTTTAATAAACGCATTCTGAAGCACATCGTTGGCATCTTCATGAGTAAGTACTATACGACGCACCTGCCAGTATAGCTGTTCACTATACTTCCGCACCATCAACTCAAACCCTTCCCTCTGGGTTTCAGCCCTTAACAGTAGTTCCTGCAGATGCTTATCGTCGTTATTAGCCATTATTTCATTATTGACTTCATCTCATCGACAATAACCTTATCATATCCATAGATATCAGGATAAGAGTCGATTATCCCCGTTTCCGGATTCGGATAGGCTGTATAATATATAATGTATACAGGCACACGAGGATTGACATCGTGATATGTTGAGAGTCTGAAAGGACGGGGATCGTCAGCATGTTCCCTTATATATATCAATCCTCGCTCTGTCTCTGGCTTGATATCTATAGAGATACGGAGCTTATCCTTTGCCCACTCGTCGATGTCCGAAAGGAGGAAACAAGCCAGTTCAAAGGGTTTCTGTACTCTCACACATCCATGCGACAAGGTACGGCGCTCACGACTGAAGGCTCCCCGATTATTCGTGTCGTGCAGGTATACAGAGAAATTATTAGGGAACCTGAAGACGATACGTCCCAGGGAGTTGCCAGCCCCACCCTTCTGACCAACACGCAAACGACCGGATTTCAGTTCATCCGAAGAAACCATCACAGGATTAAGCGTATCACCGGAACTGCGCTCGATGACATAATAATGGTTTCGTGCAAAGTAGGCTGAATCGCCAGCATGTCGGGCAACATCGGTCTTTATGATATTACCGGGGATTATCCATTCCGGATTAACCTGGATATAGTTTATGGTACTGCTAAGGAGAGGAGTCTTTGTCGTTGTTGCACCACAGCATATCTTCATGTTCAGCACAGAGTCAGCACCCACCGCCCATAGCTGTTGTGCAGCTATATTTACCAGTATCATACGCTTGTTCTCCTCTGGATGATTTATCTTCCAGCGACAACGTTCCATATTTACAGCTATCTTCTGTCGGAAGGCTTTATCCGAAGTTGTTGACAGCTTTGTCTGAAGGATACGATAGATATGATTCTTAGGTGTTGACTCTACCAGATATCCGAGTCTGTCGGATGATGATATCCTATTCCTTGCCTCCTTCTCGTCCGGGGCCTCAATATCATAGTCAAAGAGACGCGCATATCCGCTGCCGTCAGCCTTCATATTAAGACGGTTCAACAACTTGTCGGGACGTACGAAACCATATCTCTGACCAGTGGCATAGCTCACATAGGCCTCTGTGAGATTATCGTCAAGGCGTCTGAGCACCTCGTTGATGTTTACTCCCAGAGAGTCGAATGCCAGTTTATGGATAATGTCAAGATCCTCTTCTATCTGTGGAATAAAGAAGGCTGTTGGGTCCAAGCCGTTACGAGGCAGTTCACGTCTCAGGAATGACAGCAAGGAGTCTGCATCCTGAGAGACACCCATACGGTCAAACCATTGACCTTTCAGATCAACGTCGAGCGAATCAACATAATTACCGAATGCAGATTGTTCTGCTTCTGAGAGTTCCCGGGTTCCCTCAAAGCAGGAAACCATGAGCAGACAGGCAGTCGTCAGTAATAATACTGTTAACGAACAGATACCTTGCGAACCACTTTGCCCACCTTTACGATGTAACACCCTTTTGGAATGTTTAGTTCAATTTTCTGCGCAGGACTCTCGATAGCCACTGTCATCACCTTCTTTCCCGTCAGGGAGATAACCTCCAACGTCTGTCCTTCACCTCCTGTAATATTCAGTGCACCATCACTATATGATATTGTTGGCTCATCATCAAGAGCCATCTCCATAACGCCTGCCATATATTCAGGTGAGGCACTGACATCCATTGGAGCCAGCCAGGTGAACAGTATAGAAAGTGATATAATGAGTAGTCTTTTTATCATACGCAACGGTTTATAATTTCTGCAAAATTAACTATTCTGTCTGAAAAAACCAAACTTTTATGAAAAAAAGTGCACTTCAGACATCAAAAACGTCCATTTCTGAGGTCAGGAAGCTGTTTTCAAACACCTCTTTCGCCTCATTCAAGAGTACATTCTCATCTTCATACCGTGAGCTGTAATGTCCCAGTAGCAGTTTCCCCACCCCTGCATCGCGGGCCACCATTGCGGCCTGACGAGCCGTGGAATGATGATATTTCTCTGCCTGAAGGATATAATCCTCACCATAGGTGCTCTCGTGATACAAGGTGTTTACTCCTTTTATCATCTCATGCAGAGTTGGAATATACTTTGTATCAGAGCAATAGGCATAGCTCCTGGCTGTATCAGCAGATTTCACCAGACGAGAATTAGGGATTACCTCCCCGTCATCTGTTGTCCAGTCAGCACCGTTCTTGATGTTGTTGATCTGACTTGTAGGAATCTTATAGAAGTCGATCATCTCCCTACGGATATGAGGAAGCCCCTGTTTCTCCCGTATCAGATATCCACAGGTAGGCATCCTGTGTTGCAGAGGGATACTCTCGACGATGATGCTTCTGTCTTCATACACGACAGTTTTATGTGTGGTATCTACAGGATGGAATTCTATCCCGTATCCCAGGTCGTGAGTAAAGAATTCTATCTGACTCTGTAGCATCTGTTCCAGCTCTTCCGGAGCGTGGATATGTAATGTGGCAGTGCGCCCGAGAAGTCCGAAAGTGGATATCATGCCTATCAGTCCGAAACAGTGATCACCATGCAGATGAGTGATAAACACATGACTCAGCTTGGTAAACCTCACATGACATCGTCGCAACTGCATCTGGGTACCCTCTGCACAGTCGAGCATAAGCACCTTGTCGCGTACCTCCACAACCTGTGAGGATGCATAATGACGAAGGGTGGGAAGAGCACTTCCACACCCTAAGATATGTACCTTAAACGGTTCCACACTCAATACGTGTTAGTTGTCTATACGGAACTCGTCGCTGCTGTCCTCGAGCTTCAGTCCGTGAAGATCCATCTCTGGCTGCTCTTTCCAACGGCTGTACTCCAAGGTCTCCACATCCTGTTTCTCCACTCCCACGGTTCTATATACCAGAGAGTCAGCGCCTAACTTGATGATCTCGTAGAGAGTGACCTCTTCCATATCGCCACCACCTTCACGCTGGGAAAGGATCTCCAGCTTACCATTGAAAATCTTCCATGTCTTGTATATGATGCTGCTCTGATCGATGCTCTCAGCAATACCACCTTCCTTGATACGGATGCCTACTTCAGAACTGCCATCGATGGGATTAGGCATTACCCAGTCGCCTAAGAGAGTATTCTGGTTGATAACGATAACAGCCTCTGTCTTCTGGATATTTGGAAGGACAGCCATACGGTCGCCTGCCTGCAGACCACCAAAGACCTGGTTGTTTTCCTGAGCCTTTGTGAGGTCGAGTGAGAGGGTATCACCATTATCAGTCAACAGTTGAAGAGTGTTCATTGCTGTTCCATTACCACAGATACCATAAACAGTCTGATCTCGTGGAATGTAAACCTGTGTAGAGTCATCATCATCTTCAGCAACTTGTTGCTGCTGGTTTCCACCACCGCAACTGCTAAACGCCATCGCGAAAGCAATCATTCCAAAAAATGCTAATTTCTTCATGTCTTTATTATTTCAATTGTTCAACACTTTCTTTGCTTCATTCCATAGTTTATCCATTTCTTCTAACGTCATATCCTTCAATGGTTTACCAACCTTGATACTGTACGCCTCAATATAATTAAAACGATCGATAAACTTGCGGTTAGTCATCTCCAGGGCATTGTCCGGATTAAGCTTATACAGTCTGGCTGCATTGATAACAGAGAACAGGAAGTCGCCAAGTTCCTTCGTCGAGTTTTCCTTGTCTTCCTTACGCAGTTCCGTCTCCAGTTCATCGAGCTCCTCGCGAACCTTCGTCCACACATCCTGCTTGTCCTCCCAGTCGAAACCCACATTACGCGCCTTATCCTGAATACGGTATGCCTTTATCATACTCGGCAATGCATCAGGAACACCTGAGAGCACAGACTTATTACCGTCCTTCTCCTTGAGCTTTATCTGTTCCCAGTTCTCCAGAACCTGAGAAACAGTAGAAACCTTTGCCTCACCTGAGCCAGTGGACTGCTGAGCCTCCTCCGGCACATACGGCAATGGCTTAGGATTCTCCGCATCTATCTGCGAAGGATGATACACATGAGGATGACGGGTGATCATCTTACGGGTAAGGGCATCGCATACATCTGCCACATCAAACTGCTCTTTCTCCTCGGCAATCTTTGCATAGAAACAGATATGCAGCAACACATCCCCAAGCTCCTTGCAGATATCGTGGACATCATTCTTGATGATGGCATCGCAGAGCTCATAAGTCTCTTCGATAGTATTTGGACGCAGACTCTCATTCGTCTGTTTCTTATCCCACGGACAATTAGCTCTCAACGCATCCAACACGTCAAGAAAGCGCCCGAAAGCCTGCATTTTTTCTTCTTTTGTGTGCATAAAACTTAAATTATGGGGCAAAGATAATACTTTTTGCTGTAATTTTAGTAATTTTGCAGCGATTTTTGAAAATATTATAATATAAGATATGGAATTAGCAAGTAAATACGACCCAAAAGAGGTCGAATCGAAATGGTATCAGTACTGGCTTGACAACAAGCTCTTCGCCAGTAAACCCGATGGACGTGAACCCTACACAATTGTAATTCCGCCCCCCAATGTAACAGGTGTGCTCCACATGGGTCACATGCTGAACAACACCATTCAGGATATCCTCATCCGTCGTGCCCGTATGGAAGGTAAGAACGCCCTGTGGGTACCTGGCACAGACCACGCCTCTATCGCTACTGAGGCAAAGGTGGTAAAGAAACTCGCTGCTGAGGGAATCAAGAAACATGACCTTACCCGTGAGCAGTTTCTCGAGCATGCATGGGACTGGACCCACGAGCATGGCGGCATCATCCTTAAGCAGCTTCGTCGTCTTGGTGCCAGCTGCGACTGGGACCGCACTGCCTTCACTATGGACGAGACTCGTAGCAAGAGCGTCATCAAGGTATTCGTAGACCTATATAACAAGGGCCTCATCTATCGTGGACTCCGCATGGTAAACTGGGATCCGAAAGCCCTCACAGCCCTCTCTACAGAGGAAGTAATCTACAGAGAGGAGCAGAGCCATCTCTTCCACCTGAAGTATTATGTTGACGGACTTACACAGCTCGACAACGAAGAGGCACTCAAGGCTGAGGGTAATATCATCCACAAAGATGAGAAGGGCTATTACGCAGTAGTCGCTACCACCCGTCCTGAGACCATCATGGGTGATACAGCAATGTGTATCAATCCCAAGGACCCGAAGAACCAGTGGCTGAAGGGCCGCAAGGTCATCGTTCCTCTGGTGAATCGTGTCATCCCAGTTATCGAGGACCGTTATGTAGACATCGAGTTCGGTACCGGCTGTCTGAAGGTCACACCAGCCCACGATACCAACGACTATATGCTTGGCAAGACCCACAACCTTGAGACCATCGACATCTTCAATCCTGACGGAACCATCTCTGAGCAGAGTCCTCTCTATGTAGGAATGGACCGTATGGACTGTCGTAAGCAGATCAGCAAAGACCTCAAGGAGGCTGGTCTGATGGAGAAAATCGAGGACTATATTAATAAGGTAGGCTATTCTGAGCGTAACCCAGACACTCCTATCGAGCCACGTCTCTCACTGCAGTGGTTCCTCAAGATGCAGCACTTTGCAGACATCGCTCTGCCACCCGTAATGACTGGCGAGATGAATTTCTATCCAGAGAAATACAAGAACACCTATAAAAACTGGCTTGAGAATATCCAGGACTGGTGTATCTCACGTCAGCTCTGGTGGGGTCATCGTATTCCTGCATACTACTACAACGAGAATGACTTCGTAGTAGCCGAGACTCGTGAGGAGGCTCTGAAACTGGCTCAGCAGAAAGACCCGAAGATCACAGATGCCGACCTTCGTCAGGAGGAGGATGCACTCGACACATGGTTCTCTTCTTGGCTCTGGCCTATCTCGCTCTTCGACGGTATCAACAACCCCGGCAACGAGGAGCTCAACTACTACTACCCCACCTCAGACCTCGTAACAGGTCCGGATATCATCTTCTTCTGGGTAGCACGTATGATTATGGCTGGTGAGGAGTATATGGGTAAGTATCCGTTTAAGAACGTTTACTTCACAGGTATCGTTCGCGATAAGCTGGGACGTAAGATGTCTAAGTCGCTCGGAAATTCTCCTGATCCTATCGAACTGATAGACAAGTTCGGCGCCGATGGTGTCCGTATGGGTATGATGCTCTCTGCTCCTGCAGGAAATGATATCCTCTTCGACGAGGCCCTCTGCGAACAGGGACGTAACTTCAACAATAAGATATGGAACGCCTTCCGTCTGGTTAAGGGCTGGAAGGTAAAGGATATCGAACAGCCAGAGGCTGGTAAGATTGCTACCGCATGGTTTGACGCAAAGTTGAAGCAGACAAATGCCGAGGTAGATGATCTCTTCAAGAAATACCGTATCTCTGAGGCTCTGATGGCTGTATACAAGCTCTTCTGGGATGAGTTCTCATCATGGTATCTCGAGATGGTCAAGCCAGCCTATATCAATGGTGAGCCCCAGCCTATCGATAAGGTGACTTTCGACAAGACCCTCGAGTTCTTCGAGAACCTGCTGAAGATGCTCCACCCATTCATGCCATTCATCACCGAGGAGCTCTGGCAGCACCTCTATGATCGTAATGACGGAGAGAGTATCATGAGCGATAAGCTTGAGTTGCCAGCTCCAACAGATGCAGACAACAAGATTGCCAACGACATCGAACTCGTTAAGCAGATTGTATCTGGTGTTCGTATGGTCCGTAACCAGAAGAACATCGCTCCAAAGGAACAGGTAGAACTGCAGGTCATCAACAATAACAACTACGAGGATTATTACTCAGTTATCACTAAGATGGCCAACCTGAGCTTTATCAATATCGTTGTCGAGAAAGATGCTACCGCTTCTGCCTTTATGGTAGGCACCGACGAGTTTGCAGTTCCCGTAGGCGACATGATCGATGTGGAGGCAGAGATAGCCAAGATGGAGGCTCAGCTGCAGCACCTGGAGGGATTCCTCGCAGGTGTTAAGAAGAAGCTCTCCAACGAGCGGTTCGTTGCCAACGCCCCTGAGCAGGTTGTTGCTCTCGAGCGTAAGAAGCAGAGTGATTCTGAAGAGAAGATTGCTTCGCTTAAGGAAAGCATCGCAGCACTGAAAAACAAATAAATAAAGAAGCCTCGCGAACTGCGAGGCTTTTTTATTTTTATATCTTATCTTATTCTGTCCATCGACCTTACAAGTCTCTCGTCAGCGAGAATAGCCTTACGTGCCATGATATACAGTATTGCCGCTATAGCAGGCAGCACTACTGGCCATTCCGGAGTGAAGCTTACAGTACCCAGCGACTTGTCGCCAGCCACCTGTCCTACTACGAAATAACAGATATACCATCCTATACACAGCAAGGCATTGAGCAGACAGAACATCGCCTGAGTCTTTCTGTTATGATACAGGAATATGGAATAGCATCCTATCGCTGTCGTAGGCAGCAGCACCGCCATCAGTGGCCATGTGTCGAGATGATGCTTGCCCAGGGGATCTGTAAACCACAGGTTATACACCTTAGATACACCTATCTTTGCCACCTCAAACGTACCTATCTGCATAGAAAGACACATGACGGTCAGTATTATGGCCGCCATGATGAAAAGTGTTTGTTTACGCTGAATCATACCTCTTAATCCTGATTCAGGTTGTCACGCATCGGATCACGCCAGTATACCTTGTCCTCAACAAACTCCTGTGTAGCCAGAAGAGTTGGCTTCGGGAGCTTCTCATAGTAGCGTGAGATTTCAATCTGCTCACGATTCTCGAACACCTCCTCCAGAGAGTCATTGTATGATGCAAACTCTGCGAGTTTCTTTGAAAGGTCGTCCTTAATCTGAACACTTATCTGATTTGCACGCTTTGAGATGATGGCAACACTCTCGTAGATATTACCTGTATCTTTGCAGAGATCCATGATGTTGCGGGTAACGGTATTTACCGGTGCTTTTGACTTCTTGTAATCCATATCTTCTTTATTTAATCCTTTATTACTTTCTTACACTTTGTGATATACTTCTCGGCAGTACGTACATTCTTTGAGTCGGGATACTCATTGATAAATCCGTAGCACTCATCCTCAGCATCACGATAACGGTCCAGACGCTTCTCGTCTGTGGAGTTCTCCGCCAACTCGAACTTACTCTTCATGATGAGCAGAGCAAAGTCCTCACGGTGCCTGGAATAGGGATACTGCTTCAAGGCATTCTGAGCAGTAATGATACACGATGTGTAGTTACTCTCATCGTTCTTGTTGATATTGCCGAAATATCCGCCAAGATTAAAGTAAAGCTTTGCTGAGAGGAGCTCCTTTGTCACGAGTTTGTCCTGAAGTTCGTAAAGACGACTCTGCGCCTTTGCACGGAGCTTTGAGTCAGGGAAGAGATCCAGGAACTGCTGATAAGCATTGATGGCTCCTATCGTAGGTGTCTGATCCAGACGAGGCTCCGGGGCACTCTCATAGAGCGACTGTCCTACATAGAATCCTGCCGACTCAGCATAGATGCCACGTGGATAGCTGCTCAGATATTTCTTGAATGTGACAGAAGATGCCTCAAAGTCGCCATTGCAGTACTGGGCCATTGCAAGCATGTAGAGACTCTCCTGAGCATCGTCAGTACCTTTCTTCAGGGTAATGAGCTCCTCCAGGAGTGTTGCTGCCTGCTGGAACTTACCGTTGGCAAAAGCCTCCTTTGCATATTCGTATTTATAGTCGTTGTCTGTCGACTTATATACCTTATTGAATTCTCCTGCACAGCTGGTCATCAGCAGCATCGCGCACGAACATATTATGATACATTTCTTCATATCGGGGTGCAAAGTTACTGCTTTTTTGCTAAAAAACAAAGTTTTTTTGAACAATTTTATCATTTCTCATTTATCATTTATCATTTTTTCGTATCTTTGCACTTTGTTATGAGTGATTTTATACTTACTTCGCCATATAAGCCTACAGGCGACCAGCCTGAAGCTATCAAGGAACTCACCGAAGGAATCTTCCGGGGTGACCAGTCGCAGGTGCTCCTGGGTGTTACGGGGTCTGGAAAGACTTTCACGATGGCAAATGTGATAGCCAACGTCAATCGCCCCACCCTCATCCTCAGCCATAACAAGACACTTGCAGCACAGCTTTACGAAGAGATGAAGGGATTCTTCCCTCAGAATGCCGTTGAGTATTACGTCAGTTATTATGACTACTACCAACCAGAGGCATATCTTCCCACCACAGATACATACATCGAGAAAGACCTCTCCATCAACGACGAGATAGATCGTCTGCGTCTCTCTGCGGTATCCAACCTCTTGTCGGGAAGAAAGGATGTCGTGGTGGTATCGTCGGTATCCTGCATCTATGGTATGGGCAGTCCTGTAGCACTTCAGGAGAATGTAATCAATTTACGTGTGGGACAAAAGCTCGACCGCAACGCTCTGTTAAGAAATTTGGTGTCATCATTATATGTAAGAAACGATATCGACCTCCAACGAGGCTGTTTCCGTGTCAAGGGTGATACCGTCGATATCGCGATGGCTTATAGCGAAGTGGTGCTCCGTGTAACCTTCTGGGACGACGAGATAGACTCGCTGGAAGAAGTCGACGCAATAACCTTCGACCGCCTTGCCCGATTTGAGGAGTATAAACTCTACCCCGCCAATCTCTTTATGACCTCACAGGAACAGACCAATATCGCAATACGTGAGATACAGGACGACCTCGTCAAGCAGATAGCCTTCTTCGAGGAGGCAGGCGACCCCATCAAGGCCCAGAGGATAAAGGAACGTGTGGAGTACGACATGGAGATGATTAAGGAGCTGGGCCATTGTTCCGGTATCGAGAACTACAGCCGCTATTTCGATGGACGTAAGGCAGGCGAACGTCCTTACTGTCTTCTCGATTTCTTCCCCGACGACTACCTCCTTATCGTCGATGAGAGCCATGTGTCGATACCTCAGATAGGTGCGATGTATGGTGGTGACCGCTCAAGGAAATCCAACCTCGTGGAATACGGATTCCGTCTTCCTGCAGCCTTCGACAACCGTCCTCTCACCTTCGAGGAGTTTCATGAGATGATCAATCAGGTGATCTATGTCTCTGCCACCCCTGCCGACTACGAACTCGCTGAGGCAGAGGGAGTTGTAGTAGAACAGGTGATACGTCCCACAGGCCTTCTCGACCCCGAGATAGAGGTCCGAAAGAGTGAGAACCAGATCGACGACCTTATGGATGAGATCCTCACCCGTAGTCACCGGGGTGAACGAGTGCTTGTCACCACCCTCACCAAACGAATGGCAGAGGAACTCTCGGAATATCTTCTTAGTCATGGTGTAAAGACAGCCTATATCCACAGCGATGTGGCAACCCTCGACAGAGTGAAGATCCTCGCTGACCTTCGTAAGGGAGTCTACGATGTCCTTGTGGGAGTAAACCTCCTTCGTGAGGGCCTCGACCTTCCCGAGGTCTCTCTTGTAGCCATCCTCGATGCCGACAAAGAGGGATTCCTGCGCAGCCACAGAAGTCTTACCCAGACAGCAGGTCGTGCTGCGAGAAACGTTAATGGCAAGGTCATCATGTATGCCGACACCATCACATCGTCCATGCAGCTCACCATCGATGAGACCCTTCGTCGTCGCATGAAACAGATGCATTACAACGAAGAGCACCACATCACTCCGAAACAGATTGTAAAGAATATTAGCATCAGTGCCCTTAAGAAGGAAGACCGTGCTGACACCAAGGAGCTCATGCGTAATGTCAGTGTTGCCGCTGATGGCGAAGGCGCAGGCACATCAATGGCTGCCGACCCGATCATCGAGCACATGACCCGTCCGCAGATGGAGAAACTCATTGCCGAGACTACCCGTAAGATGAAGGAAGCCGCCAAACAGCTCGACTTCCTGCAGGCAGCACAGTATCGCGACGAGATTATCCGTCTTCAGGGTCTGCTTGAGTTGAAATAAGGACAATCCCCCTATCCCATCAGCATCACGAGCAAAGGTATGGTTATCATAGAGGCCAAGGTGGTAATAAACGTCACCTCGGTAATCATCGTTGTGTCCTTATTATATTTCAGACAGAGTATGGTGCCGTAGGTGGCTACTGGCATAGCGATTACGAGGGTGTTGATGTTTACCACAAAGGTCGGGAATCCCAGAAGCCCCATCAGGAAATGCACCCCCACGGGCAGTATCGCCAGTCGTAGTATTGTTGTAACATACACAGGTCCGTTGCCGAGCATCTTACGCAGAGAGAGATTAGACATCGAACTGCCTATTATCAGCAGAGCTGCTGGAACAGTGACGTTTCCCAGCATCGTCAGCGGCTGACTGATGGCAGCGGGTATGTTGTCTATCCTCAGAGCCACGATAGCCATCGTGAGGTATGCTGCGAGCATGGGTGTCGAGTAGAGCACCTTCTTCTGAAACCGCTCTTTGTTCGTGTTGGAGCCTGTCATAAGTATCGTTCCTATGGTGAATACAGCGAAGGTGTTCACCACGTTAAGCACGGCAGCATAGAACACAGCCTGGTGCCCGAATATCGATGCCACCACAGGATAGCCCATGAACCCCACGTTTCCAAACATCAGCGCAAACCCGATAGGCCCCTGGTCTTCTTTGTTCTTTGTAATGTATTTTGGCAGGAGAAACGCTGCACCGGCCAAGAGAATATACGTCACGGTACTTATAAGCAACAGAGGGATGATATACCTGCTGTCGGGCAACTCTCCTGTCATCGCAGAAGAGAGGATAAGTGCCGGACAGGTGATGTTTATCACCAGTCTCGACAACTGTCTGTCGAAATCCCCGCCTAAGTAACCTAATTTGCCTGCGACGTATCCTACCATCACGAGAGCAAAGAGAGTAAGCATTACAACAATCATAACTGTCTATGACATTTTTTCAGAGAAAAATTCCCCCGCCGATGTGGCAGGGGAATTATTTATAGAGTTTAAATTAATCTATTATTGACTTACTCGGAAACACCGGCTTTGAACCACTCTACAGGAACCTGTGTACGCTCGTTCATCCAATAAGTGCCAGCTGGCACTGCAACAATCTTAGGAGCGGTACCCAGCTCTGGGAATGGGATAGTATACATTTTCTCTGTAGCTGCAGAAGAATCTTCGAACTTAACAACCACAGAAATGTTGTTCGATGTAGCATTAAAGCCTGTAGCATCAAACGTGCCCATAACATAGTTGGGGTTGTATGGTGCAATGGTGTTAGTGATACCTGATGCAACACTGCTCTTAGCCCACTTTACAGTGTTACCAATCTTAATATCGAAGTCATAGATACCACCTGCAGCGCGAACTATACCAATATTAGGCAGAGCCGCTGTTGTTGTTCTACTTGGATGTACGTTGTCACCGTCATAGAAATAGGTAATCTCCTGTCTATTATACGAGATATCAAATACTACGTCGTTGAAGTCGAAGTCGTTAGCATCACCAAGGTCTTCCATGATGTAACGCTTTGTCTTCTCCACAACAACCTTCTCAACACGCTGTGTAGGAGGTACTGGCCTACCGTAAACCATGAAAATCAGGTCCTCATAGTCTTTGTCGCTATTTGTAGCACTATTGTCCTCACAGCCGATGATTGTAGCTGTATAATCTTCTGGTACTCCATTGGGCACAATTGTACAGTTTACATCAAGCATCATTGAAGTTAAAGATGAGGTAACCTCTGGCTGATAATTTACGTTGAGAGGGTTAGCCTCATACTTCTGGAAATCAGAATAGCTTTTCCATACTTTCAGGTAGAAAGACATAGCTGAACCTTCAGGCAGTTTGTCGTATGTGTAGCTTGGAGCCTTCACCTCGAATGGACCATTCTCTTTTTTCATACCATCAGTACCTGTACCTACTTTCGCGAAGGCATCAGTAGAACCAGACTTTCTGAATTCGAGACCTTCACCCTTTGACCAGATAAGCATGTCGCCTGCTTTACCACCATTAGCCATATCGTCTACATGCATCCACAACTCCCAGTAGTAGCTTGCGCAGCCCTGGAAGAGAGGCACGATAGTAAAGTCGTTTTTACCAACTCCCATAACGAATGGTCTTCCTTTTCCAGAATTATCTTTTCCCTTTGGAAGATTTTTAAACACCCATTCACTGATTGCTGGCTGGATAGTCATCTCTTTTACCACACGGTGGAAATCGGCATCAGCAACAGAAGCAACGGCACGTGTACTGCTACCTGATGAAGAGGCAGAGTAAGTAGGTGTACTTGTAGAGAAATCCCAAGACTGATTTGAGTCAATCTTACCATACCTCTTAATGAAGTTAGAGGTGTAGAGAGCATCCTGCTGCTGAATGGCAGCCTCAGCGGCAGCCTCAGCATCATAACTGAGATCCTTTGAGCACGACATGAAAGCTAAGCCCATCACGGACATACTTCCCATCAAGAAAAGCTTTTTTGTAATCATAATTTTAATGGTTCTTTTTAATTACTAACTACTATTTATGTTTGATGGGTGCAAAATTACTAATTGTTTAGCCATATTACATAATTTTTTTAGTTAAAAAATATTAAAGCCAAGCAAAACCTCTCCAAAAACAAGAAATTTATAAGCATTTAACCACAAAGACAGGGTTTACTTGATATCTAAGAGTGTTTTTCTACGATTTCCCTTCGGACGAACCACAAAATGCACCCATGCCCTCGAACCCCGCACCTCGATAATCAACTCATCGAAATCTTCTCTGGATTCATCAGCTATGTCGAGGAGAATAACGGCATAGCGAAGTGCCTGTTCCTTACCATAGCACTTTATATCCGCCGCACATCCTACGAGATGATTACTCGTAGAGCTTCCCCCTACCCTTTTATTCACCTCCCAAGATCTATACCCCGAGTTAATAATTATCGGCTCTTCCTTAAGCGTATACCTCTTATTATACTCACTCCTCAGCATCTCCAGCCACCCGCAAAGGCGCTTAAGATTCTCTATCGCCACACGACTTGGAATATTCCCATCCTTAGTCTTATAACTCGTCTTAGTCATCTCACCGAGCGTAAAGTGCTCGGTGAGTTTCTCTTTCTTATTTATACTTACTGTACACAATTGACGAACTCATTATGAGTTGTCATCTCTAAATGAATAGAGGATAATCTCTCATATCTTCACAATATCTGCAGGCAAAAGCGCACAGAGCACAGAGCACAGTTTTTTAGGGGCTGAAGATTGCGTTAGAAGGAGTATTGTTATATATATTATTATATTATATATATAATATTATTATATATATAATAAATTTGATTGTGACGGAAAACTATTGCTCATAAGAAAACTGTGCTCTGTGCGCTGTGCGCCCTAATTCACGAAAAATTGCCTGTTGAAAAAACGACCATTTTTCAAAACGTGCTTTTTTTGTGCTTATTTTGGATTATTATTTGGAATGTACGTGAAAAATTAGTACCTTTGCATTGTCAATGAAAAAAGATGAAATTTGCGGCCTGCCCAGCCAACAAAAATTCCTTTGCGCGCGGGACATTGTTTCCTAGGGAGAGCCAAAAATGGAGTCGATTCGAAGACAAATAAAAATAATTAACAACAATCTATTAATCTTTTAATTTTTAAAAATTATGGCACTTAAAGTAAAAGCAGTTGAGAAGAACATTAAGTTCGAGAAAAACAGTGAAGGCGTTTGGCGCTATGTGATGCAACCCGACCTGTACATCGCACTCTCGCAGGCGAAGGTAATCAGGGAGGCAGCTCTCCGAAGCGGAGTGAGCCAAGGTGTGATGAAAGCGTGCTGGGATGCAGCCGGAGAGGTTATCAAGGCGTGGGCAACTGAAGGTCACTCTGTGGCACTGCCCGGACTGGGAACCATGCGTTTCGGACTCCGTGCGAAGAGCGTAGTAAAGGTGGAAGACGTGAAGACCGGTCTTATCAAGACGCGACGCATCATCTTCACTCCATCGCAGGATCTGAAGGACGAGCTGGCCGACACAGCAATCCAGATTACCTGCTACGACCGCAACGGCGACATCGTGAAGCGTGTAACATCGGCTGACGCTGGCGAAGTGGAGGACACCGAGAACGAGGAGAACGAGCAGAACGGTGAGCAGAACGGCACAGGTTCTGGTTCAGAGCAGGGCTCAAGCTCAGGCAACGGCTCTTCGACAGGCTCTGAAACATCGAGCGTAGAGACACCTGTGATTAGCGGTGAAACTCCATTCGACGAGAGTACGGAGGTGACGATTAGTGGTCCTGACGGCGCAGAGATTCGCTACACCACAGACGGTACAGCTCCTAACGCAGAGAGCACACTGTACAGCGAGGCTATCACTCTGACTGATACGGCAACCGTTAAGGCTATCGCCATCAAGAACGGCGAAAGCAGCGAGGCAGCCACTAAGGTGTTCACCAAGAACGGCAGCAACATCGGTAGCGGCGGGTTCGAGACTGGTAACTGATCAAATCCTTAAATGATAAATGATAAAGGATAAATGATAAACGTAATGAAAGGAGGCTTATCATGACGAAGAAGGAAACCATCAAGTGGATCGTGCAGCTCGTGGCGAGCATCGCAACAGCTATTCTAACGGCCCTCGGAGCAACAAGCTGTCTGGGTTATTAAACAAAAAAGAGGTGGTTGTCAGTAATTGGCAACCACCTTACTTATTAACTCATCCATCGAGCAGCATACTACATCAAAGAGCTTATACATCAGTTCCGGCTCTTGCTTCTCGGGAATATAGGCTATCACCTTCTTCCCTCTCCCGGCAAACCATCCTGCTTCAGTATGAGCACTTCGCCCACATGGCAACACGATAACACAAGTATCACAAGCCTCCATTGCCTTGATGTCATTTCTGAATTGTCGCAGAGCAAAAGGATGGTTCAGATTCTCCCGATACTCCAGCGGCCCCCAGTTCAAATAATCCTCACTAACGCAGCTCCATTTGAATCCAGGATCACCTGATGGAGGATTGCGAAAATCATATACATCATGACCTGCATTCCTCAGCGCATTAACCACCTCAGGATAGTATTCATTTCGCCAACTACTGGCTACATATATCTTATGTGATGCCATATTATCGATTGTTGATTTCATTTACGACTAATACATCAGCTGGTAGCCACTTTACGCTATCCAACTCATCTTTCGCAAGCCAGCGTGCTGCTTCGTGTTCATTCAGATGGAGGGCTTCTGATATCAGAGAGCAGAAGTAGCAATGCATCTTAAGATGGAACTTCGGATAATCATACTCTACGGTGCATATATATTCATCTACACTTATCTCCGTCGAGAGCTCTTCACGTATCTCACGCCTTAAGGCTTCCTCAGGGCTCTCCCCTACTTCCATCTTACCGCCAGGAAACTCCCACCAGTCCTTAAAATCCCCGTATCCTCTCTGGGTTGCGAAGATCTTATCTTCCTTACGTATTATCGCTGCTACGACTTCTATCTGTTTCATATTTCCTTAAAGCCCATAGACTTTAAATATTGATATGTGCCATCATAAAACTCCGGCAAACGTGTATGATCTCTGCTATCGCCTCTGGGCACACAGATTATCATACCTTGACGCGCACGGGTAAGCAGCACTCTATATGCATTCAGCTGATAGGCCTGACGTTCTGACTTCTTAATGCGATTCCATCGATTACCACCATTAAACTCGTAATAATCCCAACCACCATCGGTATAGCGGAAATCTCCATCCCATACAAGACAGGTCCAGTCTAACTCTAATCCCTGCACATCAAACTCGCTGGCGGCATCTTCGAGGAACAATGAAGAACGAACATCGTTGATATCATCAAGGAACCAATGCACTGTATCTGGTTTGCAACGAACATCTATGGCCAGAGGCTTCAGACGATAGCCCTTAGACGATACAAGTAATCCATAACGCTCTCTGCTGCCTCGAGCCTGTTCCTTAAGCCACGACTTGGCTGTATCTATATTGCGGGTAAGAACGATAGGATAACGCGAGCTTATTTCCTGATATACCTGACGCACCATATCGGAATTGCCATCGAGCAGGTAATGAACCATTCGCGAAAGATTCTCCGCACGGAAGGAACGCATAGACACTGCAAGATGAAGGTCACTGGAGAAAACTACATTCTGATGACCGGAGAGCATCTCTGCGACTTGACCTTCGGCATATTCCTTTTCTGTGAGCTGGTTAGAGATGTAGACCTTCCAATCTGGAAAAGTTTCGTTCATGGCTCTTACCCACTCACCTATACCAGCCTCGCCAGTATTAATCTCCTGGCCACCACCTACAAGGCAAACGATAACTGCCCAGTCTTCACGTTGGTCTAATGACCAGATAAGAAATTCACCCTCAGACATTGGGAAGTCGTTGACGCCCTTCTTCCTTCTAAGCCATGCAGAGAGGTGTTCCTGGTCCCAAGAACGCTGTGCTTCGTCAAAGATAGCGATATTCTCTACCTCTGCAAATCCAGCATGCTTATCGCGTAACTCCTTCTCTGGGTCTATCTCAATCTTACCATCACGTATCGGAGTGCGAAGTTTGCCAAGCATCTGATCACGGTAACGATGGATAATCTGGATGAATTGGGATACCTCGCGGCGAGCTGTCGTGATGTTATACTTATTACCTTTCTCTTGCTCCTGACGCTGCTTATCGCGTGCCAAAGCTTCTGTTAGCACTGCTACCAGAGGACCATTACCAGAGAGGTAAACTGCTAAGTCACGCTTCCCTTCTTCGTTTTGGTCTGATTGTTGGATGGCTACATTAAGACCTACAAGCGTTTTGCCGGCACCAGGAACTCCTGTTACAAAACAGATGCTTTTGCCACGACATGCCTTGGTTTCGCGGATAACCTCCATCACATAATTGGTGGTGCGCTCCAGCTGTTCTCCTTCTGCTTCGTGGCGAGTGATATCTACAACGCTATGTTGAGTGTAAAGTGCGCTGGCTGCTTCAACGATGGTAGGCGTAGGCGCATAACGGCTACGAACCCAATCTGAGAGCGACACCTTGTAGCTAGTGAGCGGTATATCATGTTCAAATACTTTGTTGAGAACTGAGCCAAGTGAATCCTTATTGGCAATCATCGGCTCGTAAATACCATCGTCATAACGGGAAAGACGGCAAACTGTTGATGTCTGGTCATTCTCTGTTGGCACCAAAATGGGGACAATCATACGATCTGTACTACCCTGATGGAAATTCTTCAGGTCCAAGGCGTAATCGAGTACTTGGTCTAAGTCAGCATGTTTTATCTCCTCTTCACCAGCTTTGAACTCAATTGCGAAAACACGCTCTCTAAGCAACAGAACCACGTCTATTCGCTTACCTATTCGTGGGATTGTATATTCAAAGATTATCCAGCCTAGTTCGTTCTTATAGGCATTGAGAACTTGTTTCATTACTACTATTTCCTGCTCCCACGCGAACTTCTGTGTGGCAGAGGTATCGTATTCATCGTTCTTGGATAGCTTGCCGAATATTTGCTCCAGGCTCTCCTCCAAAAACGTCTGTATGTCGGAATAGTAGAAATGTCTAGGCATAAATCTATTGTTATATAACGACTGCAAAGATACAGTCTTTTTTTTATATCACCAAATTTAGAGACTAAAAAAGGGACATTTATTCTGGACATTGTTACTTTGTATTATCGATCTAATAAATATTAATCGATCTAACGTTTCCTAAAATATTTGTTCATTCCAAAAAGATCTCCGACCTTTGCGCAAAAAAGAATTATGTCGAATCCAGCATTTATGTCCGTGATATTTGAAGGACAGAGAAAAGAACTAAAATCTCTTTACGGGAAGATGAAGAGGTTGCAAGAGAGAGAAACGCCACTAGTTAAGAACGGTTTCTACTGTCCACAGCGATGGTTAGGAAATTTGGTGACAAGACTCGGAGTTAACTGGAAGAAAGTTTATTGTCGTGGAGAATGGAGTGAGCTGAAACTGAGAGACGACTACCTCTATTTTTTCACAGAGACGGCTTGGAATCCTCCATTTGGATTGCTCAAACTGATTCAGGAAGTCTACCCATCTCTGACTTTCTACTTTTCTGCTGAGGGTGATGATTGGAGCGCTTATCTTACTAACGATAAGGACGGGCGCTACTTTACGAGTCGCTTTATAGTGGATATGGAGCCTGACATGGAATACTTTGACACGATAGAGGAAGCATGCGCTCATCTTTCAGCATATATAGCCAAACCTGTAGCTGCAAATTGGGAAGCGCTGTATGCGGCTGCAGAACAATGGAATGATGATAATCCAGATGCAGACTGGCCCATCAATGTTAAGAGGTTCGAGGTAATCAGTAATGAAGAATTATGGGATGCGTATCTATAGTTATGTTAGTTAGTTAATTGGTTTGTGAGGGCTAGCAGCGGCGAGCCTTCACTGCGTTATGTCACAAAGTATCCTGGCCCCGTTGATTGGGGGATTTTTCTTATCCCTTACAAAGGTACAGAATTTCTATAGCCTTGGGGACAGGTATTTGAGTTATAGCAGCCTCATACCCAAGTACCTGTCCCAATGACTATGAATCTTGCCTAAATCTCTATCTATCAGTACCTGTTTGCCTCTGATGGTTATTATCAGCTTTTCAATGTCATATTGGCTGAGAACAATATCCCCTGAATCAAGGTGGTTGCCATTTGCATCCACCTTCACCAACTGGTCGCATTTTGCGACCGGTTCCTGTGACTGGTCACAATTTGTGACTGGTTCAGATTTATGTTCTTCTACTATCTTTTTCTTCTTGGCCATTGTATTAACTTTTCTGCAAAGTTACGAAATTTTTTTGAGAATATAACGATTTGCTACGATTTTATACATTATTTAATAAAAAGGGCAAATAGGCTATGCGCTTTTGTACACCATTTCAGGAAAATCGACCGCTCGGCTTTGCCGCTTTCATAGCGTAGCGGAGAAAGAACCAAATCAGGAATATTGTCAACGTTTTCAGTAAGAAGGGGCAACCATTCAGTATGGGAAGTAAACCAGTACAGGGTGTATTTATCCATCGGTGTTACGCTGTGACGCAGTTACACCGTTGCATTAGGTATTTCACATAGTTACGGATTCTTGTGGAGTTAATTTTATATTATATAATATATTATAATATATTATATAATATATATAGAATTCCAGATTTTGAAACTTCGACGAAAGCAAATGAAACTGCGTAACTGTGTCACTGCGTAACTGCGCGTTCTTAATATTTTACATTTTAACATTTGAAATAAATCAGAAAAGAACTTGAAAAAGGCTTGTTTTGCATCTCTTTTTTTAGTACCTTTGCAACGTCAATGAGGATGAAAATTTGCGCTCCCACGAGAGAAATTTTTCTCACCCACGGGAGAGACAAAAAAGTCTGGCGAATGGGCGCATATAGCAGTCGGATTTGATAAGGAAGAAGGAGGATGGACAAAGGCCTGATTGAGAACTGAAAGACGTCGCAGCGACCATGAAAAACCTTACCATTAGACCCGAACCTTTAGTAACAAACCATAGAAAAACAAAAAGATTATGGCACTGAAAGTAAAAGCAAAGGAACAGTATCAGAACATTGGTAAGTATGCGGGCACGTTCCGCTACGTGATGATGCCGGAGCTCTACACGGCACTGGCTCAGGACAAGGTGATTAAGGAGGCGGCTCTCCGCTCGGGCGTGAGCCGAGGCGTGATGCAGGCTTGCTGGGACGCAGCCGGCGAGGTAATCAAGGCATGGGCAACAGAGGGTCACAGCGTGGCTCTGCCAGGACTGGGCACCATGCGATTCGGCCTGCGCGCCAAGAGCGTGGCCGACGTAAACAAGGTGAAGGCCGGTCTTATCTCAAGCCGACGCATCATCTTCACTCCTGACGTGGACCTGAAGGAGGAACTGGCCAAGACTGCCGTGCAGATTACCTGTTACGACCGCGACGGCAAGGAGGTGAAGCGTGTTACATCGACCGACGATGGTACCGTGGAGGACAACGAGAACGAGCAGAACGGCACTGGCTCTGAGAGCGGATCAGGTAATGGCTCGGGCGGCTCTTCGACAGGCTCAGAGACCACGGGAGGTAATGGCTCAGAGACCGCAAGCGTAGAGGCACCGGTGATTGATGGAGCAACACCATTCGATGAGAGTACAGAGGTGACGATTAGTGGTCCTGATGGCGCGGAGATAAGGTATACCACAGACGGTACCGCTCCTAACGCAGAGAGCACACTGTATGATTCGGCTATCACACTGACTGATACGACAACCGTTAAGGCTATCGCCATCAAGAACGGCGAAAGCAGCGAGGCTGCCACCAAGGTGTTCACCAAGAACGGCAGCAACGTAGGTAGCGGCGGTTTCGAGACGGGCAACTAAGCCAAATCCAACGGAGGAACGAAGGGAGTCGTAGAACGCGACACCCTTCACAACCCTCCAAGTTATTAACCCTTAATAATCTGGTACTATGAAGAAAGCACGACTGATTGAGATTGCGGTGAAGATGGTAGTAGCCGCCCTGACCGCCTTTCTGACGACCATCACTACCACGAGTTGCATGGGCCACGGCCCCATTGCATTCTAAACGCAACAGGCGCTCTCTACAATTGAGGACTGACAGACATCTGCGCTGCCAGTCCTCTTTTATTTTGATCGCGAAAAAGATTTCGGGAACAAAAATGCACCAAGTGTGCAATTTTTGGATTATTCTTCGTAATTTTGCCAACGAATTGATAAAAAAAGATGGCAGGAAATCGACAACATATCATTCACGGCTTACGCGACGGCATACCCATTGCGATGGGCTATTTTGCCGTGACGTTCTCGCTTGGCATTATTGCTGCGAGAGCAGGATTGACGGCTCCAATAGGATTCCTGAGCAGCTTCTTCACCCGTGCTTCGGCAGGCGAATATGGCACATACACGCTGGTTGCTGTACAGGCAGCATACGTAGAGGTGATAGCTATGTGCTTAGTGGCCAACCTGCGCTATATGCTGATGAGTGCGGCACTGTCACAGAAGATAGCCCCAGGTACATCATGGTTCCACCGCATACTGATGGCCTGCTGCGTGACTGACGAGGTGTTTGGCATCTCTGTGGCCCATGCGGGCTATACGCCTCCAGCATATACTTACTCGGCAGCCCTGATATCTACGTTATTCTGGGCTTCTGGTTGCGCTGTAGGCATTATGGCTGGCAGTCTGTTACCACAGCCGATGGTGACTGCCCTGAGTATGTCACTCTACGGCATGTTCCTGGCCATCATCATTCCACCTGCCCATAAAGACCGTAACGTGCTCTATGCGCTGATTGCCAGTTTTATGCTGAGTGGCCTGTGTGCTGTGGCTCCTGTTATCGGCGAGTGGAGCAGCGGTATGCGAACGGTGGTGCTCACGATTGTCATTTCAGCTGTCGCTGCATGGCTTAAACCAATTAAAATAGATGACGATGGAACAGCATAGTATTCTCATATATATCCTTCTGGCCATTGTCATCACCAACTTGATTCGCGTGACACCAATGGTACTGATCAAAGGGGAGTTACACAACCGCTTTGTGCGCAGCTTCCTGTATTATGTGCCTTACGTCACGCTGGCTGTGATGACCTTCCCAGATATGATTATGGCTACGCCAACTCCATTGCCAGGCATCATTGCGCTGTTGGCAGGCATCGTTGCAGCATGGTTCCGCCTGGGACTATTCCCTGTCGCAGCCATCTGTTGTGTTATCGTCTATTTATTGATATAAAAGCAGAGGATGCTGCAGCCTTGGATCGACTAAACAAATAAGGAATCGACGGATGTCTTTTATTTCAAGAAATCCTCACGCATGGGAGTGAAGGTGTCGATGAGAACACCGGCCTCCAGACAGACACATCCATGCGGCAGATTGGGTGCTACATAATAGCCATCGCCAGCTCGGAGGACTTTCTTTTCTTTGTCAATAGTCACCTCAAAGCATCCACTAGCCACATAGGTACTTTGGGTATGGGGATGTTGATGAAGAGTGCCGATGGCTCCCTGATCGAATTTCACTTTCACCATCATCAAGTGCTCATCGTAGCCCATAATCTGGCGGACTATGCCATCACCGGCACATTCCCATTGGATGTCGGTGGCAATCTGGTAGGTATCACTTTTCTTTTCCATAATCAGAACTTGTAACTAAAACTATCTTGCAAATGTAGTCATAATATAGCAGAAACATGCGCGATTTAACTATTTTAGCATAATATAGGGGACGCTGGCAAAAAAAATCCGCTAACTTATTGTAAGTCAGCGGACTCTTTCCACATGGGTGGTCGAGGTGACAGGACTCGAACCTGCGACAGCCTGGTCCCAAACCAGGAACGCTACCAA
>Ga0310695_10002802_pt1 | contig 35800 bp, 46 predicted proteins | sample RumenRJG_04DNA_FD_203882 | JGI IMG/M metagenome (GOLD analysis project Ga0310695, IMG submission 203882) | Bovine rumen microbial communities from Lethbridge, Alberta, Canada - RJG_04 (v2) (version 2) | ecosystem: Host-associated > Mammals > Digestive system > Stomach > Rumen | place: Canada... | reverse complement strand
TGTTACAATGTTACACTGTGTAACAAAATTTGTAACACCAAAAAACCTTATAAAATCAACGTTTATTATATATATGTTACATTGTTACACTTTTTTTGTATTAGATATATAAATAAAGGGTATATGGAGTATATATGTATCCATATGCGCCATAACGCCCATGTTTACTAAACGTATACGCGCGAGAGTAACATTGTAACAACACTTTGGCGGCGGATTATTTGAAAGGCTGAGAGGCGGGAGGTTGTGGCCGGTTGAAAGGTTCAGTGGACGAGCTGAAATCTGGCTGAGATCAGAGAAGCTCTGAGCTGAAATCTGGCTGAGATCAGAGAAGCTCTGAGCTGAAATCTGGCTGAGATCAGAGAAGCTCTGAGCTGAAATTCGAACTGAAATTCGAACTGAAATTCGAACTGAAATTCGAACTGAAATTTGTTTAACTGCTGTATGCCCGCCTCCCGAGAGGGAGATCGCGCGTGCCCGTAACCTTGCCGTTCTGACACGATTTGTATGCCGAAACGTCACGATTTTACTGACATTTTGACATACTGACATACAAATTATGACGCAGTGACACAATTCTTATGACGGAGTGACAAAAAACCATGCGAGAAGCTGACATTGAGCGCCGTTTGCGGCAACGGTTGGCCAAGACCTGTCCCGGCGTGCTCTGCCTGAAGTTCGAGAGCCCGGGCTACACGGGAGTACCGGATCGGATCCTGCTGGCGCCGGGCGGGCTGGTGGCGTTCGTTGAGTTGAAGGCCCCCGGCAAAAAGGAGCGTCCCCGGCAGGTGTTTGTGCAGGAGCAGTTAAGAAACAGAGGGTTCACGGTGTTTTCATCCGTGGACAGTTACGAGAAAGTAGAGGAAATATGCAGTTTCATCCATACCCTTATCAACAATATTGCATAGACCGGATCATCGACACGCCCAAGCTGGCGCTCTGGCTGGATATGGGCCTCGGCAAGACGGTCGTGACCCTGACCGCGTTGCAGGAGCTCAAATACTATCGGTTTGCGTTCCGCAAGGCGCTCGTGATAGCGCCGAAAAAGGTGGCGGAGTCTACATGGTCGGCGGAGCTCAAAAAGTGGGATCATCTGAACATGCTGAAAATGTCGGTGTGCATCGGATCTTTGACGAAACGACAGAAAGCCCTTGACGAAGTGGCAGACGTTTATGTCATAAACCGCGAAAATGTGCAGTGGCTTGTCGAAAAGTATGGCAGAAAGTGGCCGTTTGACGTGGTAATCCTTGACGAATCGTCAAGTTTTAAGAATCACCAAGCAAAAAGGTTCCGCGCCCTGCGTACCATGTTGCCGCATATTAACCGGATCATAGAGCTGACCGGTACCCCGTCGCCGCATGGCCTGACCGACTTGTGGGCGCAGATTTACCTGTTGGATGGTGGACAGCGCCTCGGCAGGACGGTGTCCGTTTACCGTGACCTGTATTTCGTGCCTGATCGCAGGAGCCGTAATATGATCTACTCGTATGCGCCGAAGGACGGAGCCCCTGAGGCCATTTACAAGGCACTGGGCGACATTGCCGTGTCCATGAAGGCGGAAGACTACCTGACCCTCCCTGACATGATCATAGACGACGTGCCCGTTCGGCTTGATGCCCGGGCGCAGAATTCTTATACCTCCCTCGAGAGGGACATGCTTCTGGCAGTCTCCGACGAGGAAGTCGTGTCTGCGACGACGTCTGCTACACTGACGGGGAAGCTGTTGCAGTTGTGCAACGGCGCAGTCTATGATGACGACGGGAAAGTCCGGGCAGTTCACAGGTGCAAGCTGGAAGCGCTGGAGGAGCTGGTTGAACAGCTCAACGGACAGCATGCTATCATCTACTACCATTTCCGTCATGACCTAGATCGGATCATGCAGACCCTGAAGAACAGCCCCCTTAATATACGCGCATATACGGGCCCTGAGGACGCGGACGCGTGGAACGGTGGAGAAATAGACCTCCTCCTCGCACAGCCCTCCTCGTGCGGATACGGGCTTAATCTGCAGGACGGAGGCCATCACGTGATATGGTTCGGGCTGACGTGGTCGCTTGAGGAGTATCAGCAGGCAAATAAGCGTTTGCATCGGCAGGGACAGAAATTTCCCGTTATCGTGCACAGGCTGATCGTGCAAGGCGGACTTGATGAGGACGTTGTAAGTTCCCTTAACGGCAAAGAGGACGTGCAGGAGAGCCTTTTAGAAGCGCTGAAGGCAAGAATAGACAGAGCAAGAGGAGGACAATATGACGTTGCGTGAATTATCACAGCTTTACTGGCTGAAATCAGAGATCAAGATGTATGAGGAGCGCCTGATGCGCTTGCGGGCGTGCATGGGCGTTGGCTCGCCAAATTATGACGGGATGCCGAAGGCGCAGAATAACGAGAGCACCACAGAGCGGCAGGCCGTACGCCTCGCCGATCTGGAGCGTACCCTAAAGTCGCTGAGGGATAAAGCGCTTGAAGAAGAGGCGCGCTTGACTTGTTACATTGCGACAATACCGGATGCGTACCTCCGGATCATATTCACGCACAGGTTCGTTCATGGGCTGACATGGTGGCAGGTTGCGGCTGAAATGGGCGGTGAGACGACAGCGGACAGCGTGCGGAAGGCGTGTGTGCGATATATCGAGCGCGGCACAAAATCCGAATAGTGCAGTTCTGTTTAATCCCCCCGCCTTTTGATTGACCCCCTGTTTCTGTTGTGCCGCGTTCGGGCGCGTTCGTGGAATACCTCCCCCGTTTTAATCCCCCCTGTTTCATCGGCTGAAAAAGTCACAGAGCATTTTTCATCGTCGCGGTTGCGCGGCGATTTTTTCGTTTTTCCAAATTGCGCCGGTCGCCGGTTGCGGCGGCCTGTTGCGTCGGGATTTTTTGGTTTCCGGAAAACGGCTGTCCGGAAGACCCCCCTACCCCGAGATTCGGGCCCCTACCCCCACGCACCTCCAATTTTGAGTTTTTACATGTGTAGCAGGCAAAAAGCGGCCAAACTGGTTAAAGCGGATCAACTGTGGTCGAACTACTTTAACTCTGGAAAACCGCCGCGCGCCTGCACGATAGCAGTCAACGAAACTTCTTTACGATTAAGTGAACTTCTTTTGATAACGGTAAAGAACTTTCGTTGACAACAAAAAGAGCCCTCCTAAGAGGGCCCTCGGGCATTCTGCTTTTAAAGGGTTCCTTTGACCGCGTCGCCTGTGTGACTGTAGTAGTACCGGCACCTGCCAAACTCGTCTCCTGCTGTCGGGATCTCCTCCCCATCGATCGCGAGTCGGAAGGCCTTGCGGGATGTCCTGTTGTAGACCCGGCCGATGGCGATGGTGTCCTCGCCCCGGAAGAAGACCAGCCGCTCCTCTCCGATCCTGACCTCGTCGAGCTGATCCAGCTCCAGTACCTTCTCCTCCTTGTCGAGGTCGATGAGCGCCTCGAAGTCTACTCCATCGATGGTGACGGTCTCTGTGGTTCTCTTGAATAATTCTGCTTTCATGGTTAGTCCTCCTTGTCTCTCAGCATGCTTTCGACTGCCATCTTGATCGTCAGGCTAAAGATCGTCGCGTAATACTCGGTCTCGCTCTTCGCCCGGAGGAGCGGCTCGGCGTCCTTCAGCGGCTCCAGTGCGTGGGCGATGAGGTAGTTGGTCGGGTTGCCTCCGCAGGGCAGGCTCTGCGCCTCCTCGCTGTCGATCTGCCCCCAGTCATCGACGAACTCGTCTCCTACTTCCTTCAGCAGTGCCATTGCCTTTGTTACTTTTTCGTGTGCTTCTTTTCTTGTCATGGTTTGAGTCTCCTTTTATTTTTCTTCTGTACAGCGCTTCCCTCACGTCCTCGGCGGGGATAGCGCAGGTGATCTGTGCTTTATATGTGGCGAGCTCCTCAGCGCTGTCTGAGATGGCGAGGATCCCGCCTGTGCTGACCCGCAGGAGCGCGTACGCCCTCTTGCCGCCAGCGGCCTCGAGTACCTGACTCAGCTCCTTCCCTGCGATATTGCGTGCTCCTGTGATCAGCATATCCTGTCCTCCTTGTCTACAGCCATATCCGGATACGGCCGGTGTCCCTGTTCTCGGCGATGAATTCGTAACCGCCCTGCCGCTCGAGCTCATTCACCCGGGCGTTCAGCTCATCGGGCTCGCCCTCGAACTCCTCATCGATCTCGTACTGGGTGCCGTCCGCTCGGTCGCGGTGGTAGGTGAGCCAGTAACGCGCCATCACGCCACCTCCTTCCACTCGAAGCGGCCCATGCCGCTGTTGTGCCACTGACCGAGGCCGTTCAGCCTGCCGTAGTCCAGCCACTCCCGGACGGCGGGCATCAGGTCGTCCCGCAGGACACTGACGGTGAACTCGCACTCCGTCCCCGCCGGGCACATCTCCGAGTTGGCCAGCGCCACGCGCTCGCCTTGGGCGGTCTGCGCCCTGAGGGGCCTCTGCAGGCTCGTCATCTCACCGTCGAACTGCAGGGGGATCCTGCGCTCATCCACGAACACGAGACCGTCGATGTATTTTTTGAACGCCTTGATCTTGGAGCTCTCGGTGCCGGGCACGTTCTTGAGCATGCCGCAGGCGTGCTTGAAGAATCCACGGATCTGGTAGTCCCAGAGGTGCGGGGTGCCGTCCTCTGTCCGGGCGAACACCGTCATCTCCTTGCGCTCCACCTCGTCAGCACCGAGTGCCTCGATCTCCTCTTTCCTGCTCGGGGCGTCCGGGGCCTTGCTGGCGATGAACTCGCTGTGCACCTCCGGGTTCGCACTCGCTGATCCGAGGATCGGGTTGATAAACGTCACTTTCACTTTCATTTTCTGCATAACTGTTCTCCTTTTCTTGGTTTTTACTTTGCCACCGCGTTACTTTGCGGAGCCGTACAATGCCCTTGCTAAACTAGGCAGTTCTAAACTTGACTTTGCCACCGCGTTACTTTGCAGAGCCATACCGTTCCTTTGCGGTACTGGGCTGTGCTGAACTAAGCCCTTGCTGTACTAGGCAGTTCCAAACTTAACTTTGCCCTTGCTTTACTCAACAACGCTAGGCGTTACCATGCCTTAGCCTTGCGATTCAGTCTGTACTTTGCTTTTGCCTTGCGGTTCCAAGCTCAACGATGCCTTCGCGATGCAATCGGCACTTTGCCTTACTTTGCCATTGCAGTGCTCCTCAGGGCCTTACAATGCCATCGCTCCGACTTGCTGTTCTTTGCTATACCACCGCTTAACATTACCCATCATTGCCAATGCTTTTCGAGGCATGGCCTTGCAACACCTAGCTGTTGCGACTGTTCTGCGCATTGCTTTGCCTCTGCTATACCCAGCGGAACTTTACTATGCTTGACTTCGCCGTTGCGTAACTTCACGGTTCCTCTCCTTGCTCTGCCATTGCCACGCCGCGCGTCTCCTTGCTATGCCATCGCGTTACATATCCGCGAAGCACTCCCCTGCCATGCTCTCGCTCATGCCGCTGTTCAGGCATCGGGTGTACCGGGCCATGACCCTGTACTCGACGATCGCCTTGATGCGGCCATACTCCCTGCCGGTCACCTTGCGGCTCTTGGCCGCCCACTCGAGCTCGAAGCACTCGTCCTTCAGCTCATAGAGCCCGTCCTCGTCCTTGATCAGCTTCCCGGCGACCGAGATCGGGAAACGGATCTTGCCTTCCTCCGCATCGTAGATGATGCACCAGATGTGGTCTGACATGCTCTCGAGGTTGAAGATCCAGCTCCCTTTGACGCGGTACTTCCGCTCCTGCTGTTTCCTCGCCGCATTGAAAGCCCTGCTCTGCTCCGCGAATCTCTCCTGCTGTCTCATGTGGTTCCTCCTTCCTTACCGCTCGCTGTAGCGCAGGTAATTCATGTCGTCCCAACGGGCTCCTATGACTGCCTCCGGGTCGTCGAAGTCGTCGTACTCGACCTCAGCGTAGTCATCAGGGAAGCGCTCGTCGTCGTAATCATCGTCGCACACCATGTGCGTGCACTGCAGGTGGCAGTCTTCCATGAGTCCGAATGCGCACCTGTCGCAGTCCCCGTTACGGGTGAGCTGTTCCAACTCGGCTCTTCTCATGTCGGCACCTCCTCTCACATTTCCTCTACATAGTCACAGATGGCGATAAGCTCATCACGTTTGGCGATGGCGTTCCTCTTGTACTCGCCGAACCTTATGATAGCGTTCTCGTCGTCGGTCTCGAGGATCTTGTCTATCAGGCGGTCGATCTTCCCATTGAAGAACTCGATCTTAGTGTTCAGGTGCTCCAGCAGGTCTTTCCTGCTGATCAGGTCTTCGGGCTCCTCGGGCTCCTCTTCGGGCTCCTCGTGCTCCTCTTCGGGCTCCTCTTGCTCCTGCTTGCTCCAGACCTCGTTGTAGAAGTCCTGAATGGTCATCCATCCATGATCCTCTTCGTAAGCCCAGAGAGCGTCGAAGAATGGCTGTAAGTGCTTGGGCTGTTCACAGCAGAGGTCGAAATCCCTGCACTCCTCGCTTGCGGCGAGGTCTTTCAGCTCCTCGTAGGTTCCGGTCTGTCTCCAGCCCTGCATCTTTGCTACCCAGATGGCCTCGGCCATGATCTGCTCTAATGTCAACATTTCTTATCTCCTTTCTGAGCGTCTTGCTCAGTTAAATTTTCTTAACTCTGTGGGGAGTATAGCAGAAGAAATTTAACTTGTCAACAACAAAATTAAATTTTTTTAACTTAAATTTTTCTGGGGGTCGCGATGTCCGATATGTCCTGCTGTGTAATGGTATAATCCTACCGTGGATTACTGTGGGAGCGAACCCGCCTCCGCAGATCCGCGTCTACCGTGGATCGGCTCCCACGGTGCCATAAACGTCCCAGTAAGTGGGACGTTTTTTCTTGTCTCATTGGTGCGAGTAACTGCAACTGTTTTTTCATTGTAAGATCTCCTTTCGGTGCATGGGGCTCTCCTGAGCCCCTAGTATCGAACCCGTGAGGCACAGAGCCAAACAGGAGGCGGAACATATGAATTCAAGATATCGGTTGCTCCGTAACTGGGAGAACCTGCAACGGGCAACATTTGACGGCGTCGGTAAGTACGACGTGCCGCAGATCTTCCCGGCAGACACGGACTGTGATCTGTGGATCGGCTTCAATTTTGCCAAGACCTGTGAAGACCGGGAAAACCACGGCGTCCACTTTTTTGTGGACGACTACCAATTCAACAGGTTGTGGACGGATCCGGATCGATACGTTCCCATGCTGAAGCAGTTCCGGGCGGTGCTCACACCGGACTTTTCTACTTATACGGACTTTCCGATGGCACTGCAGATCTACAACCACTATAGAAAGCACTGGCTCGGCGCGTACTGGCAGTTGAACGATATGACGGTCATACCGACGATCAGCTGGGGTGATGAGGACAGTTATGAGTGGTGCTTTGACGGGGAGCCAAGGAACAGCACGCTGGCCATATCATCGGTCGGGATTATGAATGATCCTGAAGCAAAACGGCTGTTTGTTGCCGGGTTTAACGAAATGATGTCCCGGCTGAACCCTACACGGATCATACTGCAGGGGGAGCTGTCGGAAGAATGCGAAGTGGACGGAACGGAAGTAGTGAAGATCGAATCATTTCAGGAACGTTTGCGCAATTTAAGAAAAGCGGGCGGTTAAATTTTTTGATTCTTAGTTAAATTATATTGACCGCAACCGCAGAAAGAGGTATTCTATGGGAGGCAGAGGATCAAAGTCTGGCGGCATTGCTGGAAATGGCGGCAGTAACTCACAGCCTCAGACTGTACAGGGTATGGCGCAGACGCTAAAGAACAAGTTCGGCGTAACCGTAGGCGTTAACAACATGTCTAAGATAGACCAGACAGCGGCTATGGCGGCACTGAATTCGGTGAATGACTTGCTTACCGAGTTTCCTCGCGCGATTGGCGTTTTAAAGAAAATAACGGCACACACGGGTCTGGGCAAGCGCGAATATGCGCACGCCACTTATTACGGAGACGTAGTTCTAAATCAGGTCGCGTTTCAGAATCCCAGTCAGCTGAATAACTATGGGAGTCCAAAAGGCACGTCGTATCTGAATGTGGCTGATCATGAGATCGGGCACATTTTGGAAAAGGCACTCATTACGGAGGCGGTTAAAAACGGATCCCTCGGTGCATGGGGCGCTGGCGGAGCATGGGCTAACTGTACATTCGCGACGAAAGTAATCCATGAAGCGGCTATGGGGCTCAAAAAGACCGCATACGGAAACGGCAAGACGATAGATCAGCTGGTGCGCCGGGTATCGCAATACGCGACGACGGATAGATCGGAGGCAATGGCGGAGTGCGTTTCTGATTACAGAGCAAATGGGTCGAACGCAAATCCATTGTCCATAGAAGTGTGGAACATACTCAAACGAGAGCTTGGGTGATAAGGAGGCGAAGCTATGGCAGGAAAAAAGAATGCAGGAAAAAAGAGTGGCATAACGTCTCTGTCTAAAAAAGAGGCGGACGAGCTCGCAAAACTCGCAAAAGCAGATGCTAAGAAGAAGGGTATTAAAGACCCCGACGCTTATGCAAGAACGCTGATCAGAAAGAACTAGCGCTAATAATACCGGCGTTATGGATGAATGACGCCGCTACCCTTATACAGTTGGAGGTCGAATATGGGCGGAAGAGGATCCCGTCTCGCTTCCCGTGTCAACGCTACCGCAAGCGGCGGTGGCGGTGGCGCAGGCGGCGGTGCACAAGTAAATACAGCTACACCGGCACAACAGCAACCGCAGTTGCAACAGCAGATGCCGAGTGCACAGCAGGTACAGAACCAGAACGCTAATTTCCCGGATACCGATACAGCAGGGTTCCACAAATTAGTTGGTGGACGTCAGTATTATCAGAATCAGGCGCTTGATATCGATGCGCGTACAGTTCTTCCGGATTATCTGGATCCGAGGACAACACCGGGCTCGTTATATAGTGCGGCGCAGAACATGAATTACGCGATCGCGCATGGCCAGCAGTTGACCGGACAGCAACAGTTCATGTATGACAGCATCCAGTCTGCTATGCATAACCTCGGGCAGAATCTGACGCTTACACGGTATGATCATGGCGGGGCTCTTGATAGCATTCTTGCTCAGTCAGGCGTGACAGGAGGCCGCGGCGGATTAACCGCGTCTCAGCTGAAACAGTTATTGGTGGGTAAAACCTATTCAGACAATAGAATTTTGTCCACGTCATATAACGATTTCAAGCATGCTGGGGCAAATGCTGGCACATTTACATCTCGTGAAATTAAGTTTTCGTATCTTGCAAAAGCGAGTACGCAGGCTCTCATGCCCGGTAATGGCCCCGGCGGCCAATTCGGGGAGATCCTTCTGGGCGCGACAGGTACAAATGGTGGGCACAATAATTATAAGATCGTCGATGTCAAATATTCAGGCGCCAGCGCCCGTGTAAAGGGCGGGTCTGTAGGAAGCGGCGGTCTTAAGCAGATAGAGATTGTGGTCGAAGTAGACTAAGGAGGCAAAACATGGCAGGAAAAAAGAATGACACCCCGGCTAATTATGGCCGATGGGATACGTTTGATGGTACGGTAAAAGTCACAAGCAAAAACACACCGAGCCAACAGCGGCTTGTAGACGAGATCAACGCACAGCGGAAAAAAGCCGCTAAGCAGGGCTCAAAGAAAAAATAATACGGAGGGGCGCCATGGGCGGCAGAGGAGGAAGAAGCGGATCTGGCGCAAACAGGCGCACCGCAACTAACAGCACATTATCGCAAAGAGTTACAAATCAGGCCAACAATCCGGTTCCAAATATACAGAATCAGGTTCCTACACCGCAGAATACACCGGTCGCGTCGTCAGCTGATATTTATGCAGATCTTGCGGCGATGACAGATGCACAGCTTGCGCAGGTATACAGAGATTCGCAAAGGACTAGCTTGCCGAATCACCTGAACGATAATCCGGATGTAACACAGAAATTCGTGTATTCCATAGGATTGAATGAACGACCAATGGTACTTGACGCGGCGTCATTTAATCAGTTTATGTCTGACAATAACATCCCGCAGTCCCAGCTCCTTGCACGAAGCGTGAATGGCGGCGTTGTTACGACGACGGCAGGGAACCGAGTGGGCATTACAGCGCAGGATATTTTGGATCAGATGAAATACAGCCGCCTGAATTATATTGGTGGCAAGCATGGCGGACAGGCGTACGGCGCGGGTACATACTTTGATATGACTGGCGGGCGAAATACTGGTTACGGGCAGACTACAGCCGTGGCGGTTCTTAACCCGGCAACGGCGCGTGTTATAACGGACGCTCAGCTTTCTCGTATGGCTCATGCTTTTGATCAATCGCACCCGCAGTTTGCGAGAGCAACGGGCGGCTATAACACAGGATACAGCGGTGGTCGGAATAACATGTCAGTGTATGCGGTTGTTATGGGATACAACGTCATTAAAGACGCTCACGGAACATATCACAATGTCATCGATCGTGCGGCGTTAACTTACAGGCAGTAACGGAGGCTAGGTATGGCATACAAGGAATTAAAGCTTGAAAAGGGAGCGGCTAAGGGGCTCTATGACCTGTGGAACGCAGGTATGGATAAGCCGAAGAAAGCGGCTCCAAAGAAAGCGGCTCCAAAGAAAGCGGCTCCAAAGAAAAAATAAAAAGTGCATTTCCTGAAAGCGCATCTTCGGATGTGCTTTTTTATTGCTACGAGGAGGGAACATGGCAAACGAAAAAACACCGGAAGGCAATAATCCGAAGTTTAAGAATGTCAAAGAAATAGAAGCCCTCGTCGATGATTATTTCAAGTGGTGTGATGGGACGCTATTAACGGACGAGGAAACGGGTCTGCCGATCCTCAATAAGTTTGGCAACCCGGTGTACTTGGATACGCATGTACCGACGATCACCGGTCTCGCTTATCATCTTGGCTTCAAGTCGAGAAAAGACCTGCTGAGGTATGCGGTGAAAAGCAAGAAGGCGTATACGGAAGCCGTAAATCGGGCCAAGATGCGCGTCGAGCGGTATACTGAAGAGCGGTTGTTTGACAGGGAAGGCGCCAACGGTGCCAAGTTTGCCCTAGCAAACAACTTCGAGGGATGGGATGCAGAGCAGAAACGGAGTGTGGATGAGAACAGAACATCTGCCGTCCAGATCATCTGCGACATCCCGAGGAACACACCTACACCGGTGATTACCGTTAATGCAGACGATGCCACAGTAGAAGCTCTCCCGGATAAGGAGGAAACGGAAACAGATGTCCGAACCGATCAGGCTGTCTGACATTATCGCGCCTGCATTTTATCCGGTGCACTGGGACTTAGTAGATGGGGGGCACACGTACTACGACCTGTTTGGAGGGCGTGGATCTACTAAATCATCATTCATCGGCGTTGAGATCCCACTGGGGATGATGCAGGATCCTGACGCGAATGCGATCGTTTTCCGTAAGGTGGCATCGACGCTCGGCACGTCTGTGTTCGAGCAGTGCCTGTGGGGCATCGAGATGCTTGGGGCAACAGACCTGTGGAAAGTATTTACATCGCCGTACAAGCTGATGTACAAGCCCACAGGGCAGGTGATCCTCTTCCGTGGTCTTGACCGGGCGAAGAAAATGAAGTCCGTAAAGGTTGCGAGGGGTTACTTCAAGTACCTGTGGTTTGAAGAGCTGGACGAGTTCGCAGGGGAGGAAGAGATCCGTTCTGTACAGCAGTCCGTCCTCCGTGGCGGGCCGAGCTATGTGGTCTTTAAATCTTTCAACCCGCCTATTTCGAAGTCCAACTGGGCAAATCAGTATGTGATGCGGCCAAGGGCGGGAGCCCTGAGGCATAAATCCTGTTACACTGAGGTGCCTGAGGAATGGCTCGGACAGCAGTTCATCGACGATGCGGAAGACCTGAAGCAGACAAACCCGAGAGCGTACGAGCATGAATATCTTGGCGAGCCGGTTGGTACCGGCGGCGAGGTATTTGAAAATGTCACGACGCGGGAGATCACAAAGGAAGAACGGGCTCGTTTTGACAATATTTTCATGGGGATTGACTGGGGCTGGTACCCGGATCCCTTCCACTGGTCGAAGATGCATTACGACAGCACAAGGAAAGTGCTTTACATTTTCGACGAGTACAACGTGAATAAGCAGTCCAATGCAGAGACGTGGAATGCGCTCGTAATGTTAAAGGGCGTTACCCAGCAGGATCTGATCACGGCGGATTCGGCAGAGCCAAAGTCCGTTGCGGACTACCGTGACTATGGCGCGATGTGCCGACCGGCGGTAAAAGGCCCGGACAGCGTCAGGTACGGAGTGAAGTGGTTGCAATCCCTGAATGAGATTGTGATCGACCCGGCTACATGTCCGGAAACAGCGAGGGAGTTCACGACATACGAATACGAACGAACTGAATCTGGCGAGGTCATGAGTGGCTATCCGGATGTGAATAACCATTCCATAGACTCCGTCCGGTACGCGATGGAGCGCGTATGGAGGCGTAAGGGACAGTAGAGGAGAACAACGGTAATGCTTTTCAGCAGACTACTATCAACGATAAAGGAGGTTATCCGCAAAGTGATACCCTATAAGGATATAGAGCAGGTTGAAAAAGTGGAATCACCTCTGTCTACGGAGATGGTCAATGCGCTTGATCTGTGGTACGAAATGTACCTCGACAAAGCGCCGTGGCTGACGCCTACTACAGTTCATTCGCTGAACCTGCCGTCATTTATATGCTCGGAAATTGCACGCCAGATGGTGCTGGAATTCAAGTGGAATATCTCAGGCACCGAGGTGGACAAGAATGGGGATCTGATCATGAACCCCCGGGCGCAGTTCCTCAAAGATGAATTTGAAAAGCTGGTACAACAGCTGAGGCCGAAGCTGGAGCAGGCTCTGGCGGCGGGCGGCGTGGTGATCAGGCCGTACCCGTACAACGGGCACATCTGCTTCGACTGGACGATGGACTGGGGGCTCTACCCTATCGCGTTTGACGATACGGGAATGCTGTCTGACGTCGTTTTCCGTGATACCTATGAAAACGGGAAGGCGCACTATACCCGTCTTGAGCGGCACGTGACCAATAAGGACGGCAGTGTTTCTCTGTCTCAGCGGGCGTTCAAATCCACGAATAAAGATACGATCGGCACCGAGGTTCCTCTGTCAGATGTCCCGATGTGGAGTAATCTGGCTAAAAACTCAAAGGTGACTAACGCTGGCGGGAAGCTGTTCGGGTGGTTTAAGACCGCCCACGCCAATACGATCGACGTGGAATGCCCGATGGGCGCAAGCGTGTATGCAAGGGCAACAAAGTTAATCGAACAGGCAGACGTTCAGTATTCTAACTTCCTCTGGGAGTTTGAAGCGTCCCAGATGGCGGTGGATGTGGATCCAAGTGTCCTGCGTCCAAGAAAAGGCGCGGACGGAAAGATGGAGACGCCGAAACTGAATGAGCGGCTGTTCCGTGGCGTGGATCTTAATTCTGACGAGTCCTATCACGTATTCGCCCCGCAGATCCGCGAAGCGGCGCAGACGAAGGGCCTTAATCAACTGTTCATGATTATCGAGGATCTGGTCGGGCTTGCGCGTGGTACAATTTCCGACTCCAATGTGGAAGCGAAGACCGCGACAGAGCTGAAGATCAATAAACAGCGCTCTTATGCAACGGTTGCTGACAATCAGGCGGCTCTGGAAACTTGCCTGCGGGATGTGATCCACGCGATGGACGTGTACGCTACACTCTATGGGCTTGCCCCGGAGGGAGAGTACGAGGTGTCCTTTGAGTGGGACGACAGTATTGTTACCGACTCTGACATGCAGGTGCAGGAGCGGCTCATGCTGGTTAACAGCGGCCTGATGGGCAAGGCAGAATTCAGGCAGTGGTACTTTGGTGAGACAAAGGCCCAGTCTGAAGCGGCCTTAAAGACCATGATCGACGAAAACCTGCAGGGCGTTGAGGCGATGCTCCCATTTACGGGAGAGGGGCTCGCCGCACCGGTTAAGCCGGTAAAAGCGACAACGTAGGAGGTATAAGACGTGGCGGATTATGATGGGCTCAACAAGGCGATCGATCATGTCGTATCCCGGTTTACATCCGTCAACAGGACATACGTCCAAAAGATCGCAGAACAGATCAGCAAAATAGGACATCTCACGCAGTCAACCATTAACTGGTTGATCATCATGCAGGAGATGAACCAAGACATCGCGGACATCACGCAACAGCTTGCGGTTGCAACGAACCAGAGCATTACGGATGTCATGCAGATATATGAGCAGGCGATGAACATGACTTATACCGATCCCCGGTTCCAGTCCGTGGTCGAGAATAAGCCGATGTCTGACAGCCAAAAGAGGGTGCTGGCAAATATGGCGCGCTCTTATGCAATTCAGACAGCACAGACCCTGCTGAATTATTCAAACACTACAGCCATCTCGCAGACTTACAGGACTGCGGTTGATAACGGGATCATGGCAGTGTCCAGTGGGCTTACGGACTACAACGCGGCCATGCGGGACATTGTGCGGGATCTCGGGAGCAATGGCATGCAGGTCACTTATGCGAGTGGCTACCACAGGCGCCTCGACAGCGCCGTCAGGCAGAACATTGTGGACGGTGTGAACCAGCTTGCACAGGAAGCAAGCCTCAGGATGGGAGAGATCTACGGTGACGCATACGATGCCATCGAGCTCTCTGCCCACGCCATGAGCGCTCCTGATCACGAGCCGGTACAGGGCCGGGTATTCCTGAAGGCGGAGTTTGAAAAGCTCCAGTCTGGCGATGACTTTCAGGATATCAACGGGAAGCAGTATCCCGGGATGCGGAGAGCCATCGGACAGTGGAACTGCAAGCACATCGCGATGAGCTTCTCAACAAAATACAACAAGCCTCGTTATACGGAGGAGCAGTTGCAGGAGTGGGAAGCTACTAACCAAGCAGGCGTGACAATCAACGGCAAGCACTATACCGTGTACGAAGCGTCACAGCTCATGCGGGAACTGGAGACCCGGATAAGACAGCAGAAGGACATTGCAGTCGCGGCGCAGGGTGCGGGAGATGATACGCTCCGCAGGGACTGTCAGCTACGGATCAATAAGCTCTCTGCTATGTATCAGGCGGTGGCCAGACAGGCAGGCATGAGGCCCCAGATGAACCGGACGACAGTTGTTGGGTTCAAGCCTTATAAAATTAAATAAGCCCCGGTTGGCGGAAGTGGTAGACGCAGGCCTGAAAGACCGAGCTGTCCCAGTGCGCAATGGCGATGGCTCGTGCAGGGTTCGATTCCCTGCACCGGGATTTAAGGAGGTGTGCAGTTCGTGCACCTTTTTTCTTTGCGCCCAGACGCAGGGCGTTTAAAGCGCGTCAGTTACTTTCATCTGTCCCTTAGCATGGACGTAAAACTGCTATCCCTGACGGCTGGTACGGCCTCAGGCAGAAAAGGAGGTATGTATGAATTTCAACGATGTATTAGGCGAAGAACTTGCACAGCAGGTGCAGGCGAAAATTGATGAGTTCAATGCCGCACAGACAGACGGCAAGACCGCGAAATTTGTGGACTTGTCTGAAGGCAATTATGTCAGCAAAAGCAAATTTGATGACAAGGTGAATGGACTCACACAGCAGGTAACAGATCTGCAGGGCCAGATCGGACAGAGAGATACTGATATGGCAGGACTTCAGCAGAAGCTGGATGCGGCAGTCGCGGACAGTTCGAAGCTGGCAGAAGTCCAGCAGTCTCTTGCTACACTGCAGGGGCAGTACGCAACCGACAAAGAGAACTGGCAGAAAAAGATCGACCACCAAGCCTATGAATTCCAGATCCGTGAATTATCCAACGGCCTGAAATTCTCGAGCACATCGGCCAAGAACGAATTCGTTCGTGGCGCGATTGCTAAGAATTTCCAGATCGAAAACGGCAAGGTTCTTGGATTTGATGATTACGTTGAAGTGTATAAGCAGACCGACCCGGATGCTTTTGCTACGGAAAAGTCGGATCCTGCTGGAGGAAAGCCGGGGCTCGATATCTCACTCGGCGCGCAGGGGAACAACCCCAAACGAGACGAAAACGGATTCGGCTTCAATTTTATTGGGGTACGATCCAAACCAAACGAATAATCAGGAGGAATACCTAAATGACAGCATTAAATTATGCGGCGCAGTACGCACAGGAGCTTGCCAATGCATATCCGTACGTACTTAACTTCGGTGCGCTGTATGCGACCCCGAACAACGGTAGATACAGAATGGGCGAGGACGGCAAGACCGTATACATCCCGCGCATTTCCACAACCGGACGTGTTGATTCTGACCGGGACACCATCGCAACAGCAACCCGTAACTATGACAACTCTTGGGAAGTTAAGACCCTGAGCCACCAGAGAAAATGGTCTACTCTGGTACATCCGAAGGATATCGATCAGACCAACCATGTGGCTTCCATCGTTAACATTACTCAGGCGTTTAACGAACAGCAGAAGTTCCCGGAGATGGACGCTTACACGATCTCTCGGCTTTATGCTCTGTGGACAGGCACCGATGGCGGTGACAAGACCGCAAAGACCGCTGATACAACGGAGCTTACAACGAGCTCCATCCTTGGCGTGTTTGACGATATGATGGTCAAAATGGATGAGGCACTGGTTCCTGCTAATGGCCGTCTGCTGTATGTGACATCCACGGTAAAGAAGATGCTCAAAAACGCGCAGGGCATTTCCCGGACTTTCGACGTGAAGAGTGGTGGAAGCAATGTAGATCGTGACGTTTCCCGTCTCGATGAGGTGGAGATCATCACTGTTCCGTCCACGCTCATGAAGACTGCTTATGTGTTCACAACCGGATACGCCCCGGCTGTAGGCGCAGGACAGATCGATATGTTCCTCGTTCATCCGAGTGCAGTCATCACTCCGGTCTCTTACGAGATGTCTACTCTGGATGCGCCGAGCGCAGTTACCGAGGGCAAGTACATCTACTTCGAGGAGTCCTACGAGGATGTGTTCATCCTCAACAGGAAGCAGGATGGCCTGCAGTTCCACGTAACAAACCCTCTGTAAGCCTGTCGATTGACGTTGACATTTCGGCAGGCACTGACCTGCTCGGCAAGTCTGTAACCGACCTGCAGAGCGGGGTAACAGTCAACAGTGACAACACAGCAATCACCGGAACACTGAAATACGTTACAGGCTACACGGGCTTTAGTGGGGATCCGACAGAGCAGGCAGGCAACTACCTCGTGACGCATTTCGAGTCCGACGCCGGGGCGGCTATCACGGCTGAGCTGATCGGTGGCATCCACGGCCCGGTAACTCTGGACGAGGATGGTATCCTGATCTCGAGGATTACTAATAAAGTCACGGGCTTAAAGGTTACGGCAAGTAAAGGCGGCGAGACCGTCTATGGCGTAATCTCACTGACAGGACTGACGTTACAGGGGGCGAGTTAATGAAGACTAACGCATCAGTACCGCCCGCCGCTCCGAAAAAGAGCGCTCCGAAAAAGAGTGCTTCGGCTAAGGGAGCGACAGGGGCAAAGAAAAGCTAAGTAGGGAGGCACGATAATGGCTCACGACAAATATCTCACATATCATGAATATTTAGCTTATGGCGGGACTAAAGCGCAAGCCGAATTCGTGCCTCTTGAGTTTCAGGCACGTAAAGCCATTGACTACGTCACCGACTGCAGGGTTCAAGCGATGAAGGAAGTTCCTGAGGCTGTAAAGCTGTGCATGCTTTCGGTAATGAACATCATTGCCGCGACAGGTGCAGAAGCTCAGGCAATCCATCCTCAGGCAACCCAGTTTGCAACAGATGGATACAGCGAAAGTTATGGCCACGCCATGACAGTCGCAGAGTCCAAGTCTGGTGTAAACAGTGTCATCTCGGAGAGCCTGTACGGGGAACTGGATGACAATGGCGTGCCGCTCCTCTACCGGGGGGTGAGAGCATGAGATGGTGCGACGAATCCATCACTCTCTACAATGCGCGGTATAACGCCGCTGATGACCGTGATGATTATATCAGGACAGTTATCAACGGCGTTCACTGGTTTTGCGAAGTAGTATCCGCAGTTGATGCCTCCGGGCTGAAGGCGGCGAATAAGTACAGGATCCGGATTCCTATTGAAGCGGACACGGGCGGTAAGAAATATGTAGACCCGATCAGCTTTATGGAAGACGCAACCGGCAAATTTACACTGAAGGCGGGCGACATCATCGTTAGAGGAGTTGCGGCAGAAACAAATCCACGCCCAAAAGAGCTTCAGGAAAAATATGCGGACTGTATCACGATCCTTGGGATCACGGATTCTACAAGAGCCCCGAACGCCCCGCATTGGAAGGTGGTGGGCGCATGAGCAACGGTGTTTTTAAGGTCTCTGTTCAGTTTACGCATGGAAGTTCTCACTCCTTGCTTCAGAAATACGGACTAGAACCCGGAGGGCCGGTACAGCAGGCGATTGATAAGGCGATTATCGACTATGATCTGCAATACGTTCCTATGCAGACGGGGACTCTTGGAAAAAGCGCGTACAGTCATACAGACGTCGGAAGCGGCAGGGTCGTGTACCCGGGGCCGTATGCACGATACCTATACTACGGGGAGGTGTATGGCCCTAACATTCCGGTGTTCGAAGATGACTCGGGGGTACCTACACGGTTTTGGAGTCCCCCCGAAAAGCACCCGACCGGCAGGCCGCTGGAATACGATACCAGTGTAAATCCTCTTGCAGGGTCACACTGGTTTGATCGGATGAAAGCTGATCATGCTGACGACATAGTAGAGGAGGCAAAACGTGCCGCAGGAATTAAATAATACGGACGAACTCAGAAAGTGGTTCCGAACCTGTCCTGCTCTATCTGACGCGAACAGGTTCCGGGTCAATTATCTGTCCGAGAATCCGACGGAGTACGCGATATACGCCTCTCCGTCGTCTATCAAATATCACGAAAACGTCCTCGGGGAGAGCATCCCGGATAACGTCCAGACGATCAATTTTATTTTCGCATCGAAGGAGTCGTACGGCGCAGACGTTCAGCAGAACCTTGCCGCCATGGGATTCTACGACGACGTGATCGCATGGATTGTTGAGCAGAATTCAAAGCGCAACTACCCGAGCATCAACGAGGGCGTCGTGAAGTCAATCGTCCCTACTCTCACCACATATCTGGCGCAGGCAGGGGCGGATACAGCTAAGTACCAAATAAACCTTAAAATGACATATCGATATGTCAAACAGGAGGAACACTAAATGGCAAAACTCGAGAGAAAAGCATATATGCAGTTCGCTTCCTTTGATGGAACGTCTTGGGAAGTGCTCGGCGTAGACAATGACGACCTGAGCAAAGAACTGAATCCGGATACTGAAACATCCAAGAACGTGCTTGGCGAGACGACCTTCAAACACAATGGCTATGAGCCTGAAGTGTCTGTGGATCCGTACTACGCCGACAGCGACTCTGTCCTGTACGAAGACCTGAGCGCCATCGCACTGGAAGAGAAGTTCGACGATACGAGTATCAAAGGCTTCTACGTTGACGGCATCCTGACTACATCCAGCAATGGCGTAGTTACCGGTACCGGTAAGAAACGTGAGGCATACATCGTTCCGCAGTCCATCGGTGGTGACACCGCTGGCCTTGGCATCCCGTTCAATGTCAACCCGATCGGGCCTATGACAAACGTGACGATTTCGTACACTATCGCTACACGTGCGGTGACCATCACTGTTACCACCTGATCGAACGGCGAGCAAACTGGTTGGGGGCTGGGCAATATGCCCCAGTCCCCTCTTTTTTTATAGGAGGCGAAACTAAACATGGCGAATAACAATGAATTATTTGTGACTATCGACGATGGCACACGGGAGATCCCGGTGAAGAATAAGTTCGGCAAGCTGATTTGCAATATCCACATCAGGCCGTCAGACTTCTCGATCCTTGACCGGTACAATGACTTTCTTAAGGACTTTCAGGACATTGTAAAGCCGCTTGAGGACATCAGCATTACTAATGCCGGTGAAGCTCAGTTTGATGAAGGCTGGAAGACGATCAAGAGTGTTGAAGCCGAAATCATTAAGAGGTTCAACTCCCTCTTCGATATGGACGAAGCTGAGGAGCTGTTCCGCTCCAGAAACGCGTTTTCATCCGTCAGCGGGCGCTTTTACTGCGAGCTCGTACTGGAAGCCCTCGGTGACGTAATCATACAGACAATTAACGAAGAGTCGAAGAAAGCACGCGAAAAAGTAGAGAAATATCTGTCATGATCGGCCTGCTTCCCAAAACCCTAACGGTGAACGGGAAGGCATATGACATTCGTACCGACTTTCGAGACATCCTCCGGATCATGCTCGCATTTGCGGATGATGATCTGGAGCCGAAAGACAAGGCCTTCGTCTTGATGGCACAGGTATACCCGGATCTGTCCCTGATCCCTAAGGAGGACTATCAGGAAGCCTATCTGCAGGCGCTGGCGTTTGTGTCCTGCGAATCCGTGGAACATATCAAGAATGACAAGAAGCCAAAAAAGCCTCAGGTTGTGGACTGGGAAAAAGACGAGATGCTTCTCTTCCCTGCCATAAACCGGGTTGCCGGGTTTGAGGTGCGGTCGGTCGAATACATGCACTGGTGGACGTTCATGGGGTTCTTTCAGGGGATCAACAGCGATGACACTTATGGATTTATCCTGTCCATCCGACAAAAGCGTGCAAAGCATAAAAAGTTAGAAAAATACGAACAGGAATTCTTCAATGCCAATCGGGAGCTCTGCGATCTGCACTTTAAGACCAAGAAGGACATCGATGCAGAGATGCTCAGGATATTCGGCAGTGGAGAATGAATAAAACGACGGGGGGATAAACCATGGCAGGAACGTCAGATGGTTCCATCATTATTAACTCCGAACTGGATAACGAAGGGTTCGAGCGTGGCTCTGACAAGCTCCTTGCGGCCATAAAGGATTTGACGAATGCCGTCGATAACCTCGGCGACAACATGATGCAGTCGTTTAAAGACATCATTGCGATCATGCAACAGACGTCTGGAGGATTTACACAGACCGGGAAAGCCGCGGCAGGAATGGGGAAGAGCGCTACACAGAGCATTGGCTCTCTGGAGAAAGAAACGCTCTCGCTCCTCAACAAGCTAAGTGGACTTCAGGCTTCTGCGGAAGCAGGATTCACTACGCCCACCCAAGTCCGTAAATTCGAGCAGTCTGTCGCAGAGCTTGGATCCAAAATGGAAGCCACGAAAGAAAAGGTCAGGGCATTCGGTGAAACCGAATTTAAGAATGACCAGCTCGAGGCACTTCTTAATCAGGCAGACGAGCTTGAGGAAAAGCTGAAAAAGGTGGCGGCTGTTGTTAAGCAGATCGAAGCATACGAGACGACAGGAACCGGAGCATTCCCCTCTTCCTCTCAGATGGAGCCATACGGCGGCACCGCGGCGGGAGCCCGGAAAGTATTTGCAGAAACTTTACAGCAGTACAATGACCTGATGGCCAAGATCGAGCAGATCAAAGCAAAGACCGGGGCAATGCCCGGAGGGTGGCTTGGGTCTGAGACAGCGGATTATGAGAGGATGGTCGGGAATCTCGAGAAGGCGCAACAGCTCATCGATGAACTGCGTGGAAGCGCCGGTAGTTCGATTCCTGCGCCTTCCGTGGATGTCATCGGACGGTTCCAGACCCTGCACTCCGCTATTTCTTCGGCAAGCAGGGCCGCGATCGGATTTGTGTCCTCCATGGCGAGGCTCGCGTCTTCTGCTATTTCCAAAGGCGTCGGTGCCATGACGAGCAAGCTCAAGCAGTTTTCTTCTCAGGCATCTCAAGCAGACGCATTTGCGAAGAAACTTACACACACGCTCACGAGTTTGAAGCGGTTGCTGATCACGCGTATCAAGCGTATGTTCATCAGCAAAATCTTTACCACGATCAAGCAGGATCTGCAGGAACTGGCCCGGTATTCGGACAACTTTAACCAGTCCATGTCTAACCTGAAGAATGCGGCGACTGGCATGGCGGCGAACCTGTCCGTGTCTCTCGGCGGCTTGATCAGCGCAATAGAGCCGATCCTGACGAGGATCATCAACCTCATCTCAACAGCGATCACCTACCTCAATGCATTTTTTGCCCTGCTCGGCGGTAAGACCGTGATGACCGTGGCAAAGAAGCAGGTGGGTAGCTACGCAGGCGGGTTGGACGCCGCAGGCGGCGCGGCAGGCAAAGCGGCGAAAGCGCAGGAAGAATTAAACGAGGCTATCTACGGCTTCGATGAATTGAATAAACGAAGCGATGCAAACGACTCCAGCGGCGGAAGCGGCGGAGGCGGCGGAGGCGGCGGTGGTGCCGGTGACCTGTTCGAGCAGGTGCCGGTGGACAGCGTCCTGCCTGAGTCCATTGCAGACTTCGCCAAAAGGCTCAAAGACGCCATTGCCGCAGAAGACTGGGAGGGCGTTGGCAAAGTCCTCGCAAGCGGCTTAAACAGCGTCATCAGCAAGATAGATGACTGGAATGAGAATACCCTGCGTCCGAAAGCCGTGAAATGGGCATCCAATTTCGCCCGGATCATGAACGGCTTTTTTGAAGGTTGGGACGCTGAGGCCACAGGATCCACATTAGGCGGGCTGATCAATACTGTGCTGGATACCGTCAATACGGCAGTTACCACATTTGACTGGGCCGCCGCGGGTAAAAAATTCGCGGAGGGCATTAACGGGCTGTTTGATCGGGTTGACTGGAGCTTGTTCGGCACGACGATCGGAAATGCCATTGCCGGGTTCTGGACGATGATCAGTAACTGGGCAAAATCCGCCAACTGGGCCGAGTACGGCAAGAAAATAGCAGAGGGCCTTAAGAGCCTCCTGCAGGCGAAGCCGCTTAGCACCCGGGTGGAAGCAATCGTCTCAGTGTTTAACGGCTTGATCACTTCCCTGAGCAATTTTGTTCAGAACGCCCCGTGGGACGAACTGACGGCAGAACTCACCTCTGCCCTCAGCTCTGTTTTAGATATTGATATTGGAGACCTGATACTGGATCTCGGAACGCTGATCATCAACTTCGTTCATTCTCTTGCGGAAGCAGTAGAAGAAAACAAAGGGAAGTTCTACGAATTCGGGAAAAAGGTTGGCGACGCTCTCGGTCAGTTAAACTGGGGGCAGTTGCTGACGGATATTGGCTCCATCATCATTAACGGCATTGTTATGGCTATTGCCGGTCTGGGCGAAACAGACTTCGGCAAGATCGCTATGGCTATCGCGGGTGGACTAGCCGCGATCAAGATAGGTGGCGGTGTTCTCTCACTTCTGGCCACATTCGGGAAAGTATTTGGCACCCGGGCGGTAACGGAAGTGGCAACTGCTGTCGGTTCTGAAGCGGCAAGTACGACCATTATGGGCGGGCTGAAGACGGCTATCTCTTCCGCCTTCTCCGCTCTCGTACCACTCCTGCCGACCATCGCTGGGGTTGCGGCGCTTGCGGCGGCTATTGCAGGACTGGCGTACGTGATCAGTTTACGGTTCACCACAGAAGGCGCTGATGAGGCCCGTCAGGAATTAAAGAGCATTACCGATAAGATCGATGAGCTCAAGCAGAATACCGATAGCGGACAGTATGCGATAGACGGCAAGAAAATCATTGCTGATGAACTGCTGGCTCGTTATCAGGAACTGGCGACTAAGACGGATCTGACTGGTACAGAGCAGGGCGAATTAAAAGAGATCACAAACGAACTCGTTAAGATATTCCCGGAATTGAGCGGGCTGGTTGACGAGGAATCCGGATATTTCAAAACAGACGCGGACAACATTGCAGGCGTTGTTGCAGAGCTGACAAGACTCGCAAAAGTGCGCGGCCTGCAGGGGGCACTGTCTACTGCGTGGGATACCTACGGTACGGCGGTCTATTATGCATCTGAGCAGGAAGCAAAGCTCAAGAACATGATGGAGCTCCGGGACGCCATTCAGAACAGAGACCTTGATACGATCGGTAAGCACAAGGATCTTGTTGAGGAATGCGGGATAAGCTACGACGGACTTATCAGTGCCATCACGGCGGCGCAGGATCCGTCTAATGCCTACGGTGGTATTGCGGAAGCAAACTCTTTCTGGATGACAAAGCTGAACGCAACCATCGATGCACAGCAGGAGGCTGTGGACGGCTTAAACGGCAAAGTAGAAGACGCATCCAGTGTCTGCGAGGAACTCAGCGCACAGCTCGGATACCTTGAGGCCGGTTTTGATGTGTCCAATCACACCATCTCTGGAAGCCTTAAGAGCTATGCCAACCTGAAGACCGCACTGGAAATGCTCGCGGTTACCGGCGAGATCACGGAAAGCCAGTACGCTACACTGATGGCTCAGCTGGAAGAGAGCGAATCTTCCGGGGCAACTGCAGAACAGGCCCTGTCTGATCTGGAGACAAGCCTCGGGGATCTCGGCATAACGGTGGTCGATACGTCCGGAGATGTACAGGACAGCATGGAGGAGATCACCTCCAGTATGGAAGGCGCGGCAGACAGTGCAGGGCCAGCGGCGGAGGATCTCGTCAGCACATACTCCGAGACCATCAGCAATGGCGCTGAAGACGCAGAAACAGCCGCGACGGAAGTTGCAGAAAGTGCTGTTACAGGCCTCGGCTCTAAAGCAGATGAGGCCACAACAGAGGGCGAGAATTACGCCGTCAATTACAAAGACGGCATGAGCGCTAAGAAGCTCGATGTCGAGACAGAAGCAGAAGGCATTGCCACAAGCGCCACCAAGAAACTTGCCTCGAAGAACAAGGAAGCCGGTACCGCCGGTTCCAATACCGTCACGACATACCGGAAAGGTATCAGCGACGGAAAGACGCAGACCGAGACAGATGCGCAGGGCGTTGCCGCAGGAGCAAGCAAGGGCCTCGACTCTAAAACTGCAGACTCCAAAACGATCGGTACCAACTCCGTGGATAACATGCGGCAAGGTATCAGCAGTATGCTGGAGCGGATTAAGGGTGAGGCAAACAATACCGCCTATGGTGTGTATACCGCTTTTAACTCCAAGACGGAAGCCGCAAAGACGGTCGGTACTACATACGGAGAAAACCTGTACAACGGCATCAACAGCAAACTACAGGGGATCAAAGACCTTGCCAATTCCATCGGAAGCGATATCTATAACGGGCTTACATCAAAATCAGGCTCCGTTTACTCTGCTGGTTATTACATCGGCCAGCAGATGTACAACGGCCTCAATGCATGGACTTCCAGTGTCGTGGGAATCGCGCGGAACATGGCGAAAGATTCGGTAAGCGCGATGAGCAGTCAGTCCGGGTACAACTCAGGCTACTACCTCGCACAGGGCATGTACAACGGCATCGTAGACATGGCGTACTACGTCGTGCAGGCGGCATCTGACATGGCATACCGGACGATCAATACAATCAGGAGCATCCTGAGGATCGGATCCCCGTCAAAGGTTACTACCGAATTCGGTAAGTTCTTCGATGAGGGCTTTATCGTCGGCGTGGAAAAGAAAGAGCACGCTGTTCTGAACACGGTCAGTGACATGGCGAAAGGCGTGGTCGAAGCCGCACAACCGGGAGACGTTGATATCGGCATGTCCGCAAATGCTCTCACGGATGGGCTGGACAGTGCTACACAGAAGTTGAGCGCTATTGCGCAGATCTTCAGCAACATCAGTTCATCCTTCAATGCCATTGGAAGCATCCCGATCCCGGATATTCTCCGTGGCAGTGCGGCACCGGTGAAGACAGCAATCGGCGCAGTATCAAGCCTCGCGGCAGGAGGCACAGATCTGGGAGGAGTCTCATCTTCCCTTGAGACGCAGAACGGGCTCCTTAGACAGCAGAATCAGCTCCTGCAGGAACTGGTAGCCAATGCAGGAGGAACCATAGACGTATCGAGTATCCTTGGCGGAATTAACCGGGCTAACCGGCGCGCCGGGAAGGCGGTGATTTAATGGCAAGCTATAATCCATACAATCCAATCAGAGGAATCGGAATAGGGACGTCGGCAGTGTACGTCCCTGCTCCGTCCAAATATCAGTGGGATCTGCAGGATATCTCCGATTCTGACGCGGGCAGAACGGAAGATGAACTGATGCATAAGAACCGCTTAGGCCAGAAGGTCAAGCTGGAGCTCGAATGGGAAGCGGTAAATTTGGAGGAAGGCTCTACGATCCTGACGGCATTTAATCCGGAGTACGTTGTGCTCGAATACTTGGACGCCATGGCTGGAACCTATCTCATAAAGACATTCTACATCGGAGACAGGTCAAGCGTGTTATATAACGCGATCACAGGGCTGTGGGACACCATTAGCTTCAGCGCCATTGAACAGTAGGAGGTATCGTCTATGGCTTACACATATCCGGATCCAGCGCTTAAAGAATTATTTCGATCAGGCGCTCCGCAGAAGCTGACGATCAGAGTCCTTTTGAAAAATGGCTCTACATTCACAATCACAGAAGCCGATGTCGTGTCTGAATCCTTCCTGATCGACAGAGCGGGATCTTCCGGACAAACACTGGAACTCGGGGCCTGTATGGCAAACGAGCTTACTTTTTCTCTGGAGAACAATGACGGGCGTTTCAACAACATAGACTGGGCAGGCGCTACCCTTATCGTAAATGTCGGCGCAGGCACAGGATCCATTCCAATGGGACGGTTTGTGATAGATGAAGCGCCGAAAAAGCGGAAGTCCATGTCCATCGCGGCGCTCGACTTCATGGCGAACTTCGACAGGTATGTATCGTCTGCTACACTGGAGGATTTGTGGATCGGCAATCCGAATATCGCAACTCTGATATCCCGGATATGCAATATGTGCAATGTGACACTGGCGACGAATGTTGCGTCTTATCCTAATGCCTCCTACCAGCCGAGCATTCCTAGGAATGAACAGGATCTCACTTACCGTCAGCTCCTCATGTATTGTGTCGGCATTATGGGCAAATGCGCGTATATGGACTGGGAGGGAAGGCTCCGGATAGAGTTCCCGGACAGATCCTTGTCAAACATTGCACTCTACCCCATCGATGCTGAGTCTCAAACGGTCAATGGCGTTACTTTTACGAACAACAAGGACGGCACGATCACAGCGAATGGGACAGCGACCGGAGGGAACGCGTTCATTATATACGGAGGTATTCCTCTGGAGCATGAAAAGTACACGCTGTCTGGGTGCCCGTCTGGCGGCGGCCCGTCAACGTACCGCATATCATGCAATTCTGGAGCTATCACGCACGCCACTGATTACGGCGGCGGAGTGGACTTTATCCCATTTGGGACGACTGAGGCTTACATCATAATACGAATTGAATCAGGACAAACGGTGTCTAATCTTACGTTTAGGCCCTGCATTAGACGCGAGGACAGTCCTCTGCTGGCAGAGACCATAACAGAGGCCGAACGATACACTTCCGAGTTGGAAGACTATAGCATCAAAGTGACTGGTGTTATGTTTGTTGATGCGAATGACGATACTACCGTATACGGCACTGAGGACTATGCGTTTGACCTAAGCTCAAACCCGTTTGCCACAGCGGCAACCGTTGCGGGCTTATCTGATCTGATCGGACTCAGCTATACTCCGTTTTCCGCTTCTACTCTGTCCATGCCGCATCTGTTTCCCTATGACTGCGTGAAGTTCAAAAAAGATGGGGCTTCCTACTACGGCATCTTAACAGGCGTAACCTTTAAGCTCAATGGAGCCACAGAGCTCGTGAGCACAGGAGAATCCCCCACGGCGCATGAGCGGGCGGCAGTGGGAGGAAATACCGCGGGGCTGATCCGCAAGGCAAAAGAGGTCATAAACGAACGGATCGTAGATGCGCTCGAGATTGCAAAAGACAATGCCGCGAACCTGATCCGTAACTCCGGTACAGGACACATCCATTACACCTATGTAAACGATTTGGATGGGAATCCTGTCGCGCAGGAGCAGTACATCATAGACGGCTCCGATCTGGAGGACTCAACAAATCTGTGGCGGTGGAATCTTGGCGGGTTTGCCCACTCTGGGGACGGAGGGGAAACCTATGACGTCGCGATTACCATGGACGGGCATATCGTTGCTGACTTCGTGGACACGGGAACGCTTACCGCGAATATCATCCGAACGGGTGTCCTGCAGAGCAGTTTCGGCGGATCCTACTGGAATCTGGACACAGGCGTCCTGCATATCGAGAGGACGGACTTTGACGGCAACCGGATCTTCACGGAACAACCTACACCGCCGTATTATGCTGGAGACGTCTGGGTTACAAACTGGTTAGACACAGCTGTTCCGGGACGTGCTATTGTCGGAGACGTTGTCATAGGCGTGGCCCCGAAGATGTTCATGTGCACTCAAGACCGGCCACAGGGGAGCTATAACAGCGCGGACTGGCAGTTAATATCAGACTATTTCAGCGATGGATACCGCAAAATGGTGTCCGACCGTTTTAAAGATGTCAGCTTTGATATCGATACGATTAACGGGGAGATAACGTCTAAGGTCAGTAAGGAAGATTACACGGGCGCTATAATCACTTCCATGATCAACCAATCCGCTGATGCAATTAAGATCATGGCATCACACATCGATCTTGACGGTGCTGTGTTTATCAACGGCAGTATCAACTGCAACGATAATTTCCTCGTTGACCCAGCTGGAAACATAAAGAGCAACTCCGGAATACTCGGTGGGTGGAATATTCATGACGGGTATATGGATTACACGCTTGGTGGAACGCACATTTATCTGTACGGTGGAGTCTATATTGACGGTACATCGGTAGCGCAGATCTTTGAAGACCAAACTTCGACATACTGGGAAACGCCGCTGTATACGCCGGTCATGTCATTCTCCGATACGGGGCGGCTTACTTTGGATGGGGACATCGTAGCGAATGACATCTATCTGTATGGCTCCATTAAGGAACCGTACGATGACATCACGTTTTCGATATCTGGCGGGATCGCGGCGGGCACGATAGGCACAAGGGCGTCTCAGCAGTCTTACGCTTCTACAAAAGTGGTAAGACACGCGACTATTATTTCCATCTCGTCTACAACGTCCTACATCCCGATTGTTTCCGTGTCCACAACCGGTAAGACTGTGTACTGCAATTATTACAGGGCTGTCGCGACCGCTGTGACGCAGGCAAACACCACAGTGAAAGTGAGGTTATACTACTGATGCTGACTATCGCGCATAAAAAATTCAAAGATAATCTGACAGAGCTGATCAATAACTCGGGGCTTCCTGCGTTTGTGCTTGTTTACATTTTGGATGACTGCCGAAGAGCTCTGTCTATTTTGGCAGACCAGCAACTTCAAAAGGATCTGAGAGAGGAGGCAGGCACGAATGTCACTGAGTAAAGTCAATTATATAGATCATCAGACAGTTATCACCGCGCAGAACCTGAATGACATTCAGGACGAAATATTGCGGATCGATCCTTCATACGCAGACTCAAAGGCCATACCAGAAAATTCGGATTTAAATACTTACACCACACCCGGTACTTATTTTTGCCCAAATACAACAACAGCGGCGACACTATCAAATTGTCCCGCGAATGCTGGCTTTTCGCTTATCGTTTTACTGAAAAGCGCTAACTACAGAACGCAATTTATCAACAGCGGAACATGCATATACGTCAGACAGCAGAGCTCATCTGGCTGGGGGCCGTGGTACTCGTTTGTAGGTGTAGAAAGCAACGTTGTAGATATATCTTCGAGCTTTACCAACAGCCTTTCAAGCGGTACTTTTTCCGCCTTTGCATTGTATCATCCGATGACCAGAATGGTTACTGGTTCCATATCGTTATACAATGCGACGGCATTCAATACATCGACAAATTTTGCAAGCGTGGCAAGTGCTTACCGGCCATCGAGTAATATCACAATTCCGATGATTGTTACAACCTCTACGGGATCAACGCCATATAGAGGAACAATTTACAGTGGTGGTGGTATAAGACAATCGATGAGCGGTTCTGCAACAGGGGTATACTTTTCTTTCGCATATCAAGTTTAACAAAAACCGCATCCGCATAAATTCAGAGGCCTAAAATGGCCTCTTTTTTGTGCACGCACGAAGGGAGAAAGCTATCAAAGAATACAAGAGCTTCTTAAAAACAGTAGGTGGGAATGAGGGAAGCAAGTGCAGATACGCTACACGCTTGGACACTTACGGCTGTGGCTGTTCGCATGACTGTAGTTACTGTTATGCGAAGTCCCTGCTGGACTTCCGGAAACTGTGGGATCCTGAGCACCCGGCTGTAGCGGACATCAACAAGATCCGCCGGGCCCTTGCCAAGATCCCCAAAGACACACCGGCTATAAGGCTCGGAGGCATGACAGACTGCTTCCAGCCCATGGAAAAAACGCACAGGGTTACATACGAGACAATAAAAGCACTGAACGACAACCGACTGCCCTATTTGATCGTGACGAAGAGCGCGATGGTGGCGGATGACGAGTACATGGCTGTCCTTGATCCTGATCTGGCGCATATTCAGATCACGATCACCACGACGGATGACGCGCTCTGCAAGACCTACGAGAAGGCGTCTCCGCCCAGTGAACGCATCAGGGCGGTCGAGAAGCTGTGGGCGGCCGGGTATGACGTACAAGTCAGGCTGTCGCCGTTCATCCCGCAATTCGTGGGTCTGGACGTCATAAACAGCATTAAATGCGATAAGATCCTTGTCGAATTTTTGAGGGTCAACACGTGGATCCAGAAGTGGTTCGATATTGACTACTCTGAATATACAATCAAACAAAGCGGGTACCGGCATCTTCCTCTCGAGAAGAAGCTGGATTATATCAGGGGCATCACCGGATTTCCCGAGATCACGGTCTGCGAGGACGAATCCGAAGCGTATGCATACTGGAAAAACATCTTTAATTACAACCCGGATGACTGCTGTAATCTCCGGGTAAGAAGGGAGGAATGAGGATGAACTGGAAAGTGAGATTTAAGAACCCCGTGTTTATTGCCCAGTTAATACTGGCAATCTTAGCACCGATCCTTGCGTACGGCGGTCTGACATATCAAGACCTTACCTCGTGGGAGACACTAGGAAAGCTCCTGCTGGGGGCAATCAGCAATCCCTACGTACTGGGGCTGATCGCAGTGTCTGTCTGGAACGCGCTTAACGATCCGACCACGGCCGGTGTGAAAGACTCGGCGAGAGCGATGAGCTACACCGTTCCGTACAAGTCCAGCACAGACACGAAGAACTGATCTCTTCTTAGCACAAAAGGAGAAACAACATGGACGTTAAAAATGTATATGAAGTAGTAGGCATCAGGATGATCAAAGGAGACACCATGAAGTTCTCTATCTCATTCGACACAGCCACTACTCTCGCGTCTGCCGATTTCACAGCAAAGAACATCGATACAGGAACTGTGGTGTTCCACAAGAGCCTTTCAGACGGGATCACGCAGAATCAGGGCGGGTCGTATACAGTCAGGGTCGCACCTGCCGACACAAGCTCTCTTGCAGAAGGCAGGTACAGCTATGACCTGCAGATCGGGATCGGTGAAGACATATATACCCTGCTGATAGGCGCGCTGGACATATTTTCGGGCATGACAGAATAGGAGAAATGAAATGAACGTAGTCATCCAAGGACAAAGCATCGGGGTCATCCGGATAAATGACGTCGATGACGGGATAGGAAAGATACGGGTCAATCCCATCAGCGGAGCCGGGACTGCGCATGTCATTTTTACCGGAGGCGGTGAAGCCGCCGCACTGGTCGGGGAGCTGTCCAATCTTGAGACATCCAGTAAGACAAACGTAGTCAGTGCAATCAACGAGCTTGTTGACACCAAAGCGACGGGTGCGGGACTTTCGTTTTCGATCGTGAACGGGATCGTACAGGTAACGACATAGGAGATATAAAAATGCGTAATTATCGAATGAACGTCGATCAGACGTACAAACTGGTTCTGGGATACGAGGGCGAGAATGAGGTACAGTCCGTCACATTTGACTATTCACCGTGGGCGGAAGACTTCGGGGAAGGCACTCTGTTCGTGTTTGTGAAGCGAAACGGGGACGATTACCGGTACCCTGTCACGACAACCGTGGATGGCCACGAGGCCACGTGGGTGGCCAGTAACGTTGATACCGCTGTGCTCGGCGAAGGCGAAGTAACGCTGAAATACACCGTCGGAACCGCCGTGAAAAAGGACGGCATTATACCCTTCCTTGTCCTGAAAGACGGCGGGGAAGAAGGCGAAGTCCCGGATCCGTGGGAGTCTTGGGTAGAAGAGATGGCGGAGATCGGGGAAGAGGTACAGCAGAACGCGGAAAGCGCTGATGCGAGTGCCGAATCTGCCGAAGAATACAAAAATATGGCGCAGACTTCCGCGCAAAGCGCGGCGAGCTCCGCAGAAAAGGTAGCACAGGATAAGGACGCTGTTGCGGCGGACGTTCTTATTGTGCAGGGCTACACGGAGAGCGCTGGCGCGTCAGCGACGGCGGCGGCCGGGAGCGCAGAGGCCGCGGCGAGCAAAGTAACTGAGGCCAGTGGGTATGCAGACGCGGCGAGCACGTCCGCCGGTGCGGCAAGTGGATCCGCAGAGGCGGCGAGTGGATCTGCAGGAGCGGCGGCAGAGTCAGCTGAGGCGGCTGAGGCATCTGCTGAGGCCGCGGCAAGATCTGCGGAAAGTGCTGAAAACAGAGTGTACGGTGTCGGCCTGTCACTGCAGGTGACTGACGGGATCGCCATTTTAACTTATTAAGGAGGAAAATAGATGGCAACTATAAATCTTGCAGATCTGCGGCAGATCGCGGATGTATTCAGCCCGTCCGTTACATATGCCGTTGGGGATCACTGCGTACAGGGCGGCCTGCTGTACGAATGCACGACAGCACATACCGGGGCTTGGAATGCAAGCCACTTTAATCAGGTCAAAATTGGGGAGGAACTTTCTTCGTTAAAGGCTGATTTTACACACTTGGAGAATGATAAGGCAGACATGATTATTAGTTCTGCGAGTGGTGCTATTGCTTCGTTTGCGGATGGTGCGAACTATCCGATTAAGCAGACTGTGTTTGAAATGAATCCTGTTCAGGATTTGCATGGGCGGGAGTATCCGTATCCTGCAGGGGGTGGAAAGAATCTGCTTCAGCTTTCGGGCAGACGTATTGTTGTAACTGGAACTGCATCGAATACTGCTCCTCGTGATTTTTCAGAACCGTCTGCTTATATCGGTATCACAATGAATAATTATTTTGATAATTCAAAAATAACCAGTTATTCGATTACAGACACATCTGTAAGTGTAATCACCACTGCAAGCGGATATGGCGTTGGTCTGACAGTAAAAGTTACCCCCGAAACAGAATATGCGTTTAGCTTTAAAAATGCCACTTTGTCTGTAATCGGGTTCGGGTTTTATAATAATTCGGGTGAGTATTTGTCTAACAAGATGGTTGATTCTGCGACAAAATGGAAATTTACAACCCCTGCAAACTGCACAAACATGACTGTGGTATTCCGTCCGGCACCTGCCTCTTCCTACTTATTTGATGAACCACAGCTTGAACTTGGTTCAACTATCACATCATTTGCCCCATACAGCAACATCTGCCCCATCCTTGGACACACAGAAGTAGATGCTGTTAGGACTGGACACAATGTTTGGGATGAGCAGTGGGAGTTAGGGCAATTCAACAACGCTACTGGTCAACCAATTAGTGCAAACGACTGTATCCGCTCAAAGAATTTTATCCCTGTTCTGCCAAGTTCAACATATTATACCACTTACGGAAATGGGTATATGCAAGTGTTTTTCTATGGTGTAGACGAGTCATTTATTAGTCAAACATGGATTGGCACAAACAATTTGATAACAACACCGAGCGGATGCTACAAAATGAAATTTCGCAATGCATCTGCATACGGCACAACCTACAACAATGACATCAGCATAAACTACCCATCCACCGACCATTCCTACCATGCATACAACGGTCAGTCAGTCACCTATCAGCTAGGTCAGACAGTATACGCAGGTACATTGACTATCAATGAGGATGGGACAGGGCAGATTGTAAGTAAATGTGCGAGCGTGGATTTGGGAAGTTTTAATTGGTCGCTAGGCGGTACAACAGCGTCACCAGTTTTCTATACTACGATTATTGGAAAGAAGGCAGGTTACGATTCGAAAAATGTATGTAGTGCTTATTCGTATTATGGCGCATATTATACTGGTATGTCTAACAACCAATTTACGTCCAATTCCGCATATTCGTACTTGTATGTCAAGGACTTGCGGTTCGACAATGCCGCAGACTTTAAAGCAAATGTGGCAGGAGTCCAGTTAGTCTACGAACTTGCCACCCCTGTCACCATCAATCTGACAGAGCAGGAAGTCATTGAAACTCTGTACGGAAACAACAACGTATGGCACGATGCAAACGGAGATACAGCAGTCCAGTACAGAGCCGATACGAAGCTGTACATCGACAACAAATTCGCTGAACTTCAGACTCTGATTGCTAATTTATAAAGGAGATAAGACATGACCATTTATGAATGTTTACACGATGTAATTAACAGGGGGGATTATAACGTCCCCGATATGGAACACAAAATTGACTTGATGTTCATCGAAGGCAAGCTGACCGAAGAGCAGAAAGAAGAACTGTTTGCTCTGACTGCCACAAATGCCAACGATGCACAGCAGATTGATGTTGTTCAGAAGCTGAAAGAGTTAGAGGACAGAATCTTCGCACTGGAGCATCCGTCAGAGGAAGTGGTGTATCCTGTTTGGACAAACGGATATGTTACACAGAAGGGCGAAACGGTACAGTTTGACTATGACAATGACGGCACTCTCGACCTGTTACGCTATGACGGTGGCAGAGCATCAACCAGTTTAAGACCGGGCAAAATCGATGGGTGGCACGTTGTCGATCAGAACGGCACTATCCTTGGCACGTTCTACAACGGGGAGTTTACTCCTGTTGAATAAAGGTGGCTGTAATACAGAAACAAAAAGCCCCACGGTTGCGCTTCAACGAGAGGCTGTGGGGAATTGTTACTGTAATTATACCACTAGAAAATGTTTCTGAACAGAATTATCTGCTATAATATCTCCGAAAGGAGTGTGACAGAAATGTTTAAGGTGATTGATACATTGACCCATGAAGAAATAACTGTATATGCAGTCAGAGAAAATGATGGGGAAATAGATTTTTTAGTCTACCAGTATGGGTGGCACTGGTACAGTTCTACTGATTGTGCGCCAGTTGAAACTTAAAGCGGGCTTTAAAATGGAAGATATAGGAGATAAAATTGTTGCGATTTTATGTGTGATATTGCTTGTCATGCTTGCTTGTGCTTTCGTTGCGTGGCTTGTATGGTTGATTTTGACACAGATAGAAGCACATGAGATGATTAAGGTATATCTGCAAAACTTTAGTTCTTAAAGGAAACTAAAGGAGGAAATAAAATGGTAGACAGAATGACTTATTGTAAAGATTGCGATAGAAGCATTTACGGAAACAGCGATTTCAAATGCGACACGAACATCGAGAACGATGGCAAGTATGTGAACGCAAATGAAAAATGCTACTGCAAAGTAGTCCAAGGAAAAAGAGCAGAAAAGTATCCTTGGGAAGAATAATCTTTTCTGAATAAAAGGATTATTTAAAAGGTGAACAGCATGGCTAAAATAACACTAGAATATAAAGACTTTTTTGGAGAACGCACCGTATCATATTCTATCCCGGATACTGTTGCAGAATCATTAGAAACAATAATGCGGTCAATCGATGACATTACGTACTGCGATGATTGGGAAAGATGCGATGAGTGAATAAAAGGAAACTTTAAAACAAAAAAATATAACTTGAAGTTTAATTAGT
>Ga0310695_10002801_pt1 | contig 35811 bp, 25 predicted proteins | sample RumenRJG_04DNA_FD_203882 | JGI IMG/M metagenome (GOLD analysis project Ga0310695, IMG submission 203882) | Bovine rumen microbial communities from Lethbridge, Alberta, Canada - RJG_04 (v2) (version 2) | ecosystem: Host-associated > Mammals > Digestive system > Stomach > Rumen | place: Canada... | reverse complement strand
GTCGTTGAGCTGGCGCAGAGTCACCAGCAGCACCGGGAACAGCAGCATTCCCCACACGCTCCACACCCGCCAGCCCACGTAGATGGCGATCAGGGAGGCCAGCGGGTCCAGTCCGATCTGATCCCCCAGGAGCTTGGCCTGGGCACTGGCGCGTACCAGATTCACCATGGCCCAGCAGATGATCAGTCCCACTCCCCGGCCCAGATCCTCCAGCAGCAGGCAGCAGGCCGCCCAGGGCAGCAGCACGGTCCCGGTGCCGAACACCGGCAGGGCGTCCACCAGGGCGGTAAGCGCCGCGATGCCTGCCGCCCGGGGGATGCGCAGCAGCAGGAAGGCCAGCAGCAGTTCAAAAAAGGTCATGGTCATCAGGATCAGCTGGGCGCGCAGCAGCGCCCCGAAGCTGCCCTTCAGATCCGGGCCCATCTCCGCCGCGCGCTGTACCCAGCTGTCCGGCAGTTGGGCGCGAAGGAAGGCCAGCGTCCGGGGAAAAGAGGCCGAGAGGAAGTAGGTGCCGATCCCCGCAGTCACCGCGAACAGCAGCACGTCGCCGCTGCTCTGGGCTGCCCGGCCCAGCAGATCCAGCGCCCATTGAGACAGCAGCGCCGGCAGGTCATAGATGGCGTCGCCCACCGCCTCCATGGCGGTACGCAGATAGTCCGACACGCCCTCCGGGGACTGGTCAATGACGGTGAGCATGCGCTGCTCCATCCGCTCCAGTCCCTGGCCGAGGCTGTTCATCAGGGCCGGGGTCTGACGGGCAAAGCCCGTCACCGCGGCGATGCCCCGCCCAGCCAGGGCGCCCGCCGCCCACAGCAGCAGCCCCAGCAGCAGGATGCTCAGCAGCCCGGCCGCGGCGCTGCGGGGCCAGCCATGCCGGATGAGAAAGCGCACCGGCCCTTCCAGCAGCGCCGCCAGGGCCAGCGCCACCAGGAAAGGCGCCGCCCAGGGCAGCAGGAATCGGGCCGTCAGCCAGGCTGCGCCCACCGCCGCGCCGCCGTACAGCAGGGCTGTCAGACATTGTATCGCTCGCTGCTGCAGTGCGGCCGCCTCCCCTCTCCCATGTACTATCAGATTTTTTGCCAAAAGCCCCCGTTTTTATTCACCGGAGACTTGCCATCTTCCTATAATATAGTAGCCGCGTTTTTCGCGGCACCGGGCGCGGCGGTGCGCCGCGCCGAATGGGAGGAGCAAGCATGACGATCGTGCAGAAATTCGGCGGCAGCTCCCTCGCCGATCTGGAAAAGCTGCGCCGGGCCGCCTCCATCGTCCTGGAGGCCCGGCGCAGGGGGCACAGCGTCGTCGCAGTGGTCTCCGCCGCAGGCGATTCCACCGATGAGCTGCTGGACATGGCGCGGCAGATCGCGCCAAAGCCGAACCAAAGAGAACTGGACGCGCTGCTCTCCACCGGAGAACAGCGGTCCGCCGCCCTGATGGCGATGATGCTGGAGAGCCTGGGCGCCCCGGCCCGCTCCTATACCGGCTGGCAGGCGGGCGTCTGCACCGACGGGGAGCACGGCGCCGCCCGGATCCGGCTCCTGGTGCCGGAGCGGCTGCATACCGCACTGGATGCCGGGGTGATCCCGGTGGTAGCCGGTTTCCAGGGTCTGTCCCCCAGGGGGGATATCACCACGCTGGGCCGGGGCGGCTCGGACACCACGGCGGTAGCTCTGGCCGCGGGTCTGGGTGCCGGGCGCTGCGAGATCTACACAGACGTTGACGGCATCTACACGGCCGATCCCCGCCTGGTCCCCCGGGCAAGGCGCCTGCGGGAGATCGACTTTCGCGATATACTGGCCCTGGCCCGCACCGGCTCCCAGGTGCTGCACCCGGAGTCGGTGCGCCTGGCCATGGTGAATCAGGTGGAGCTCTGGCTGCTGCCCGCCTTCCGGGCGGCGCCGGGCACAAAAGTCGCCGCGCTCCCGGCGGATCGCAGACCGGACTTTGCCGGCGTCACCCGGGATCGGGAACAGGGCACTGTGACCCTGGTTGGAAAGGCCGTGAGCCCGGAGGCCCAGCCTCTGCTCCGGTATCTGCTGGAACGCAGCGGCATTCCGGCCCTGCCGGGGGACGCGGAAGCCGGCTGCGTGTCGTTAAAGGTCGCCCACGCGCAGCTGGAAGAGGCGCTGGTCCTGATCCACGACGCGGTGATGGAAGCGCAGGAATAATTTCGCAGAAAAAGGGCGTGCCCCAGCGGGCACGCCCATGTTTTTTCTATCTCTTGTCTTATGCCCGGACCAGGACCCGGCTGCCGTGGACCGTCAGCTTGCCGCCGCAGTAGAGGGCCACCGCCTCGCTGAGCAGTTTCCACTCGCACTCCTCCAGCACCCGCTGGCGCAGGCTCTCCGGATCGTCCTCCGGCAGGACCTCCAGGGCCTTCTGGGAGATGATGCCGCCCACGCGGCCGTCCCCATCGGCAAAGTAGGCCGTGGCGCCGGTGACCTTGATGCCCCGCTCCAGCACGGCCCGGCACAGGTCCCCCTCCATGTCCTCAAAGGCGGGGTACAGGGCGGGATAGGTGCCGATGATGCGGTTGCGGAACTGGTAAGGGATCACGCCCAGGGTCAGGTCATAGCCCGCCAGGATCACCAGGTCGATGTCCATGTCCTTGAGCTTGTTGGCCACCGCCATGCTGTGGCTGGTCATGGTGGGAAACAGCTCCGGGTCCACCACATAGGCGGGGACCCCGGCGTTGAGGGCGCGCTTCATGGCATAACAATCCCGCTGGGGGCAGATCACCGCCACCAGCTCAAAGTCGGGTATCTCATTGAAATACATGGAATCCAGAATCGCCTGGAGCAAGGCCCCGTCGCCCGAGGCCAGCGCCGCCGCACGGATCATCGCGTTCCTCCCGCTTCCGCCTGCCACGAAAGACTTGTAACTTGCCGCATTTGAGGATATAATGAATCCGATCTCAACATTTTGCGCAAGATACATTTTTGCTAATATATTATACTGTATTCGCGGCGTATGGTCAAGATTCGGAGGCGGACTTATGACGGAAATTTATCTCATTCGGCACGTACAGGCCGAGGGCAATCGGTATCGGATGATGCAGGGCCACTGGGACGGAAACGTGACGGACCTGGGTCTGCAGCAGATCGACGCCCTGGCTGAGCGGCTGCGCGGTGAGAAGATTGACGCGGTCTACGCCAGCGACCTGTACCGCACACGGATGACCGCTTCCGCCGTGACCCGCTATCACGATCTGCCCCTGCGCACCACGGACCAGCTGCGGGAGATCCATGTGGGGCGCTGGGAGACCTTGTTTTTCGGGAACGTGATCCATGACGAGCCGGAGCTGGCCTACGCCTTCATGCACGACCAGGACAAATTTTCCATTGAAGGCGGCGAGACCTACGCCCAGGTGGGGCGGCGGGCCCTGGCCGCTCTGGAGGACATTGCCCGGAGCCACCCGGGCCAGACCGTGGCCGTGGTCAGCCACGGAGTCACCATCCGCTGCCTCCTGTCCCGGATCACCGGCATCCCCCTGCGGGACCCTGAACTGCCCATCGTGCGCAACGGCTCCATCACCCGCGTGCGCTGGGAGGACGGCCGCTTCACGCTGGAATCCATAGACGACCACGCGCACCTGGACGCCCTGGGCGAATCTGTCTGGAACAAGCATGGGGACCTGCGGGACGAGCCTCTGGCACCGGGGAAGGATCGGGACTATTACATAGACTGCTATGCCGACGCCTGGCGCAGCGCCCACGGCGATCTGACGGGCTTTGCGCCGAACAGCTACTTTGAGGCCGCCAAGCGGCATCTGGAGGCAGACAGCCAGGCGGTGCTTCGCCTCTACCTGGGGGAAGAGCCGGTGGGTCTGGTGGATCTGGATACTCTGCGGGGCCGCCACGCCGGCTACGGCTGGGTAAGCCTGCTGTACCTGTGTCCGGAATACCGCTATCAGGGCTACGGCCCCCAGGCCCTTGCCCGGGCCATCTTCCACTACCGGCGCCTGGGCCGCAGATCTCTGCGCCTGCATGCGGCGGAGGAGAACGCTTCCGCTCTGGCCTTCTATCGGAAGGAGGGCTTCCGGCAGCTGAGCTATGAAAACGGCAGCCTGGGAAAGCTCCTGCTGATGGAAAAATCTCTGGAGGGACCGGGCCGTGGCTGATCATCCTGCGAAGATCCAGGCCCTGCGCCTGGAGCCGGGGCGGCGGATCCTGGTGGTGTCCGACATTCACGGCAACGTCCCCTACTTTGAGGGCGTGCTGCGCATGGCGGGCTTCTCCCCCAGGGACGAGCTGATCATCGACGGGGACTTTCTGGAAAAGGGCAAAGAGAGTCTGCGGATGCTGCACATCGTCATGGAGCTGTGCAGGCGGGGCAACACCCATGTGGTCACCGGCAACTGCGACAACTGGTCCAACCTGTTCCGACCCGACTGGGACAGCAGCCGGGACGACTTTGTGCTGCGCTATGTGCTCTGGCGCAAGAGCGGCCTGATCTGGGATATGTGCAACGGCGCCGGCATCGACCCCTTTGAGCTGGGGAGCTTCACCGACGTCAAGCAGGAGCTCTTCCGGGCCTACCCGGAGGAGTGGGCCTTTTTGGCCGATCTGCCCCATGCCATAGAAACGGAAAACTTTGTCTTCGCCCACGCGGGCATGCGCCCGGACATTCCCCTGCGGCAGCATAAGGACGTAGAGCTGTACCGCTGGGATCGCTTTCGGGACCTGGGCTGGCGCTTTGACCGCTGGCTGATCGTGGGCCACTATCCGGTGGTGCTTTACGGGCAGGACAAGGTCTGCGCCAATCCCATCATCGACCGGGGCCGCAAGCTCATCAGCATCGACGGGGGCTGCGTGCTCAAGGACGACGGGCAGCTCAACTGCCTGATCATCCCCGACAAGAACAGCGAGCAGTTCCAGTTCGTGGCCTACGACCCCTTCCCGGTGCGCACAGTCCTCCAGGAGCAGCATGCCGGCCCCCGCTCCTATTACATCCGCTGGGGCGACAGCCGGGTCCAGGTGCTGCGCCGGGGCGAGGAGTTCTCCCGCTGCCGCCACGTGCGCACCGGCTATGAGATGGATATCCTGACCAGGTACCTGTTTTCCGACAGTGAATTCACCGACTGCAACGATTCCACAGACTACGTCCTGCCTTTGAAAGCGGGCGATCGGGTCAAGGTGGTGGAGGAGACCTCCCGGGGGTATCTTGTCAAGCACGAGGGCACGACCGGCTGGTATTACGGAGAACTGGCATGAGCGGCAGTACACTGTTGGAGCAGCCCGCCCTGCTGCTGGCCGCCTGGCTGCTGCTGATGAGTGCGGTGCTCTTTGCCGCCATGGCCGGGGACAAGCACCGGGCCCGGCGCAAGCTCCGCCGAACGCCGGAGGCGCGGCTCTTCCTCATGGCCGCCCTGGGCGGCGCCCTGGGCGGCTGGCTGGGGATGCTGCTGTTTCGCCACAAGACGAAGCACCGGAGCTTCCGGCTGGGCTTTCCTCTGCTGAGCCTGCTGCAGCTGGCGTTTTTCGCATATCTGATCATCAATTAAAAAGGAGGCGTTCCTATGGGAGACGAGATCCGCATCAGCACCGGCATTGAGGGTCTGGACAAGACCCTGGACGATCTGCGCCGGGGCGACACCGTCACCTGGCAGATTGAGAACATCGGCGACTATGTATACGTGGCCACCCAGTTCGTGGTGGACGAGGCCCTCACCGGGCGGCGCATGGTCTATCTGCGCTTCGGCGACCATGAAGAGCTGATCCCCACGGAGACCCTGGAAAAGCGCGGCGTGAACATCAAGATGGTCACCCTGGATCCCTCCGTGGGCTTTGAGACCTTTGCCGTGCAGGTCCATCGGATCATCAGCGGCGAGCCGGAGGACACCTTCTTTCTGTTCGACTGCCTATCTGAGCTGCAGAAGTATTGGTTCTCCGACCTGATGGTCTGCAACTTCTTCTGTCTGACGGCGGACTTCATCCAGGAGCGCCGGGCCATCTGCTATGTGGCGCTGAAATACGAGCGGCACATTTACGAGACCATCTCCCGCATCCGGCGGGCCACCTCCGTGCTGCTGAACATCCGCACCCTGGGCGGCAGCACCTACATCCACCCGGTAAAGGCCCAGGGCCGCCATACCGAGACCATGTACTTCCCCCTGAAGATCACCGGCGGCAGCTGGCGCATCATCACATCCAGCTCGGACACCTACTCCATCTTCGACATTTTCACCCAGACCGGCGAGCGCCGGGACTGCTGGGACAGCATGTTCGACTCGGTCCAGGCCGGGCACGAGGAGCCCACGGACCCGGACGGCGCGGCGCTGAAGGAGAACATCATGCGCTGCCTGCTGGGCAACGAGCCGGAACGTCTGGAGCTGTGCCGCCGGTACTTCTCCGTGCAGGACCTGATGGAAATCAAAAAGCGGGAGATCGGCACCGGCTGCATCGGCGGCAAGGCCGTGGGCATGCTGCTGGCCCGCAACATCATCCGGGACACGGACCCGGAGCTGTACGCCCGGCGCATCGAGCCCCACGACTCCTACTTTATCGGCGCGGACGTGTTCTACACCTACGCGGTGCAGAGCAACATCTGGGAGCTGCGCACCAAGATGATCGAGCCGGAGGACTATATCCGCCTGGCACCGGAGCTGCGCGAGCGCCTGCTCAGCGGCCGCTTCATGCCCAGCATCAAGGATCAGTTCATCTCCATGCTGGAATACTTCGGCCAGTCTCCCATCATCGTCCGCTCCAGTTCCCTGCTGGAGGACGGCATCGGCAACGCCTTCGCCGGAAAATACGAGAGCGTGTTCTGCCCCAACCAGGGCTCTCTGGAGGAGCGCTACCAGGCCTTTGAGGACGCGGTGCGCAGGGTCTACGCCAGCACCGAAAGTCCCGAGGCCATTCGCTACCGGGCCGACCGGCACCTGCTGGACCGGGACGAGCAGATGGCCCTGCTGGTGATGCGCGTCAGCGGCGACTGTCACGGGGATTACTACTATCCCCATGTGGCCGGCGTGGGCCACTCCCGGAATCTCTATGTGAACGGCCCCGATGCCGGGGCGGACAATAAGGGTATGCTGCGTCTGGTCTTCGGCATGGGCACCCGGGCCGTGGACCGGGAGGCGGACGACTACGCCCGCTTCATCCAGCTCAACGCCCCCACGGCGCCGCCTATGGTGGCCCACGGAGACGAGTACAAGTACTCTCAGCACAACGTGGACGTGATCAACCTGAAGACCAACCGCTTTGAAACCGTCCCGGCGGAGTCCCTGTCCAAGAGGGATCTGCACACCGACGCGGGACTCTTCATGGAGCCGGACAGCTACACCGCCGCCTATTTCCGGGAGCTGGGCATCCGGGAACCGGTTCCGGATATCCTCAGCTTTTCCAAGCTCCTGCGCAGGACGGATTTCGCCAAGGTGATGACCGACATCATGGCCACCGTGGCAGAGAAATACAAGTATCCGGTGGACGTGGAATATGCCTGCAACTTCAGCCCCGACGGAGATTACCGGGTAAACCTCCTCCAGTGCCGCACCATCCAGACCCAGGGTCTGGGCCAGGCGGGGGTCATGCCCAAGGTGCGGGATTTCCTCTTCCGCATCCACGGCAACTTCATGGGCGGCAACGCCGCCGTGCCGGTGCGCTATGTGGTGTTCGTGAAGGTGGAGCCCTATCTGGATCTGCCGGAGCAGCGCAAGTACACCGCAGCCCGCAAGGTGGGCGAACTCAACCGGCTGCTGCGGGATCAGGGCGCCATCCTGCTGGGGCCCGGCCGCTGGGGCACCACCACGCCCAGTCTGGGCGTGCCCGTCAGCTTCGCGGAGATCAACTACTATGTGTGCATGTGCGAACTGGCCTACGCCTCCCACGGGCTGCGGCCGGAACTGTCCTACGGCAGCCACTTCTTCCAGGACCTGGTGGAGGCGGGCATCCACTATGCCGCCGTGTACCCGGAGGAACGAAACTGCGTTTTTGACGAGGCCAAATTTGATCAGTTCCCCGACCGCTACAGAGAGCTGACCGGGGACGAGAGTCTGGAGGGTGTCATCCGGGTCTATGACCTGGGCCATGACGGCGGTATCCTGTTTTCGGAGCTGAGCAGCCAGGACTGCTTCCTGGGCGTGCTGTGATCCGTGACCGGCAAAAAGGGAGAGAAGCCAAAGCTTCTCTCCCTTTCCTTTATCCCTCGTCGGTGACGGCGTCGCTGCGAAACAGCAGCGAGATGCACCAGATCGCCGCGAGGCCCACCAGCGTGTAGATCACACGGCTGACGGTGGCGGTCTGCCCGCCGAACAGCCAGGCGACCACGTCAAAGCGAAACAGTCCGACACAGCCCCAGTTCAGCCCGCCGATAATGGCCAGCACCAGAGCGATACGATCCATGATCACAAGCGATTCTCCTCTCGTGTTTTTTGCACAGCCGCAAGCGGCCGCGCAGGAATTGTCAGCCATAGTTTTTGCCCGGCAGGGGAAAACTATACATGCGGCGCAAAAATAAATTTTGCCCTTCGACAAAACTAGTGTTCCTTCGCTCTTTACAAATGGCCGCCGGCGCGTTATCTTATAGTCACAGCTTATCCAATTGGTTTCTCGGGAGAGAAACCCGGCTCATATCTTTATCCCACAACCCTGTTTAGCGGACCGGCGTCGTTCGGTCCGCGCTTTTTATTGCAGCAATTCCGCACAAAAAGCGGCGGGTTTGCCGGGAGGATCCTGTATCAAATGCGTAAAACCACGGCATTAATCCAAATCCGTCATTTTTTCTGTTGACTTTTCCCGGGTAAAGGATATAATAGACCCAAATTGAACAGAGCATGATAGAGGCGCGGTGTCCATCAGTAGCCGCCGCCGTACGCGCGGGAACGCGGGCGGCAGCGAAAGGGGTCATCGCCGAAGGGCATCCGGTTCCCGGCCGGGTGTGCCTGGGCCGTCGGAGAAGATCCGACGGACTGTCGCAGAAATGCGGAGAGCTGTCGTAGCATCGCTTTTATTTCGTGTTGTGGACAGTGACTGCGCTGTTCACAATCTTTTTATCTGGAGGTAGTCCATTATGTACGGTACTTTTTGGGCTCTGGTTCCCCCGTTGCTGGCCATCGTGCTGGCGCTCATCACCAAGGAGGTCTACACCTCCCTGTTCGCCGGTGTTCTGATCGGCGCTCTCTTCGCCACAGGCTTCAACCTGATCGGCACTCTGGACATGATCGTTGTGGACGGTCTGTCCGTGTCCGTTGCAGATCTGGCCGGCAACCTGTGCTTCCTGGTCATCCTGGGCATCCTGGTGGCCATGGTCAACAAGTCCGGCGGCAGCGCGGCTTTCGGCCGCTGGGCCGAGACCCACATCAAGACCCGTGTAGGCGCGCAGATCGCCACCTTCATCCTGGGCGTGCTGATCTTCATCGACGACTATTTCAACTGCCTGACCGTGGGTTCGGTCATGCGCCCCGTCACCGACCGGCACAAGATCTCCCGGGCGAAGTTGGCTTTCCTCATCGACGCCACCGCCGCCCCCATCTGCATGATCGCCCCGATCTCCTCCTGGGCGGCCGCCGTCTCCAGCGTGGCTGACGATCTGGGCACCGGCATCACCGGTATCCAGCTGTTCATCCGCGCCATCCCCTACAACCTGTACTCCCTGCTGACCCTGGTGTTCATTATCGCCTTGGTCGTCATGAAGGTGGACTTCGGCCCCATGAAGCTGGCCGAGGCCAACGCCCTGCTCAACGGTGACCTGGGCGCCAACCCGGGCGACGACACCGAGGCGGGCAACCCCCGCGGCAGGATCATCGACCTGGTGCTGCCCGTCGTGGTCCTGGTCGTGGCCGTGTTCTTCGGTATGCTCTACGTGGGCGGCTACTACGGTGTGGACGCCTGGGGCGGCACCGACTGTGCCGGCGACCTGATCGCCGCCTTCGGCAACACCGACGCCTACATCGCTCTCCCCTGGGGCGGTCTGATCGCGCTGGTCTTCTCCTTCATCTACTTCCTCTGCCGCCGCACCCTGAAGTTCAAGGAAATGGCGGAGTGCATCCCCCAGGGCTTCGTTGCCATGGTTCCCCCCATCCTGATCCTGGTGCTGGCCACTTCCCTGAAGACCATGACCTCCGCGCTGGGCGCCGCCGACTTCGTGCACGGCATGATGGAAGGCGCCGCTGCCGGCCTGTTCAGCATGCTGCCCGCCGTCATCTTCATCGTGGCTGTAGTGCTGGCCTTTGCCACCGGTACCTCCTGGGGCACCTTCGGCATCCTGATCCCCATCGTTGTGGCCATCTTCCCGGCTGACAGCCCCCTGCTTATCATCGGCATCTCCGCGTGCCTGGCCGGCGCTGTCTGCGGCGACCACTGCTCCCCCATCTCCGATACCACCATCATGGCCTCTGCCGGCGCGCAGATGAACCATGTGCAGCACGTGTCCACCCAGCTGCCCTACGCCCTGACCGTGGCGGGCGTCAGCTTCGTGACCTACATCTTCGCGGGCTTCATCCAGAACGCCGTGATCACCCTGATCATCGGCGCGGTGCTCACCGTCTGCGCCATCTTCGTCATCGGCAAGATCGACGGCAGGAAGAGCGCAGCCTGATCCTTTCACAACGAAAAAAGACCCTGGAGCATAAGCTCCGGGGTCTTTCTTATTTTTACGATCACTCCACGGTGACGGACTTGGCCAGGTTCCGGGGCTTGTCGATGTCGCAGCCCCGCTGCAGGGCCACGTAGTAGGCGAACAGCTGCATGGGGATGATGCCCAGAGAGGGCTCCAGGATGATATGGGTGTCCGGCACGGTGAGGACATTGTCCACCGTCTTCTTCATTTCCTCCTTTTTGCTGTCGGTGGTCAGGGCCACGATGTCCGCGCCCCGGGCCTTGACCTCCACGATGTTGGACATGGCCTTGTCGAACAGGGGCACATAGGTGCCCAGGGCCACCACCAGAGTCCCGTCCTCGATCAGGGAGATGGTGCCGTGCTTCAACTCGCCGGAGGCATAGGCCTCCGAGTGGACGTAGGAGATCTCCTTCAGCTTCAGGCTGCTCTCCAGCCCCAGGGCGAAGTCCAAGTTCCGGCCGATGTAGAACACGGAGTCGTGGTTGAAGTAGCGGGAGGCCAGATACTGGATGGTCTCCTTGTTCTCCAGCACCTCCTCCATCTTGTAGGGCAGGGCCTGCAGCTCGGAGACGATCGCGTCGTAATTGCCCCGGTCGATGGTGCCCAGCACCTCGGCAAAGTACATGCCCAGCATATCCAGCACGATCAGCTGGGTGCTGTAGGCTTTGGTGGTGGCCACGGCGATCTCGGGCCCGGCCCAGGTGTACAGCACGTCGTCCGACTCCCGGGCGATGGAGCTGCCCACCACGTTGACGATGGACAGGATCCTGGCGCCCAGCTTCCTTGCCTCCCGCAGGGCGGCCATGGAGTCCAGGGTCTCGCCGGACTGACTGATGACGATCACCAGGGTGTCCTCGTCCACCAGCGGGTCCGCATAGCGGAATTCCGAGGCCAGCATGATATCCACCGGGCGGCGCAGCAGCCGCTCCAGATTGTACTTGCCCACCATGCCCACATGGTAGGAGGACCCGCAGGCCACGATGAAGATCTTCCCGATCTCGCGGATCTCTTCCGGCGTCATCTTCAGCTCCTCAAAGCAGATGCGCCCCTCTTTGATCCGGGGAGAGATCGTCTTGCGCACCGCCTCGGGCTGCTCCATGATCTCCTTGAACATGAAGTGCTCATAGCCGCCCTTCTCCGCGGCGCTCACATCCCAGTCGATGAAGCTGTGGGTCTTTTCCACCGGCTGGCCCATGGCGTTGTAAACCTGGATGCCGTCGGCCCGGACCACCGCCACCTCGCCGTCCTCCATGTAGGACACGTCCCGGGTGTGCTTGATGACCGCCGTCACGTCGGAGGCGATGAAGTTGCAGCCCTCGCCGTAGCCCAGCAGCAGCGGCGCGTCCTTGCGGGCGGCAATGAAGGCGTCCGGCAGGTCGCTGCACAGGATGCCCAGGGCATAGGCGCCCTCGATCCGGTGGAGCACCCGGTACACGGAGCCCATCAGGTCCCCGCTGAGCCGGTAGTAGTAGGCCAGCAGCTGGGCCACCACCTCGGTGTCGGTCTCCGAGCGGAACTCCACGCCCTGAGACAGCAGGAACTCCTTGATCTCCATATAGTTTTCGATGATGCCGTTGTGCACCACCGCGATGTGGCTGTCCTGGCTCAGATGGGGATGGGAGTTGATGTCGTTGGGCTCCCCGTGGGTGGCCCAGCGGGTGTGGCCCACGCCCAGAACGCCGTCCATGGTCCGTCCCCCGTCCACCAAAGCCTTGAGCACCTTGAGGCGGCCCTTGGACTTTCGCACCTGCAGGCCGTTTTTCTCCGACAGCACCGCGATGCCCGCCGAGTCATAGCCCCGGTATTCCAGCCGCTCCAGGCCGTCCAGCAGAATGGGCGCCGCCTGCTCCGTCCCCACAAATCCAACGATACCGCACATAGTAAAACCCTCCATACGGTAATATGTAAACCAATACGGAATTTATTATAGCACCGGTCCCCGATCCCGACAAGCGCCCTACCATACAATTACGATTAGGATTTCTCATAACAAAAAAGTATCATGAAAAAAGCCGGGAAACGGGGCGGAATCAGTCGGAAACAAATTTTTATCGGACACTATATTTTGTGGTCAAACCGGTTACAGGCCGGTTAAACTTTCTATATTTTGTGATTTCCCTCTTGACATTCCCCATATCTGGGGCTATGATGGCAGAGCACGGTACAAGATCTTGTGAAAAGGAGGCGCGGCCATGCTCATATCCGGACTGCAGAAGCTGACGCTGCTGGACTATCCCGGCAAGGTGGCCTGCACGGTATTCACCGGCGGCTGCAATCTCCGCTGCCCTTTCTGTCACAACGCGCCCCTGGTCCTGCCCGAGCGGATCGAGGGCGACCCCAACGGGGAGGAGACGGTGCTCGCCTTCCTGCGAAAACGACAGGGCATCCTGGACGGCGTGGCCATCACCGGCGGCGAGCCGCTGCTGCAGAAGGACATGGCCTCCTTCCTGGAAAAGATCCGCGCCCTGGGCTACAAGATCAAGCTGGACACCAACGGCTCTTTCCCGGACAGGCTGAAGGAGCTGGTGGAAGCCGGGCTTGTGGACCGGGTGGCCATGGACGTCAAGAACGCCCCGGAGCTGTACGGGAAGACCACGGGCGTGCCGGGGCTGGATCTGGTTCCCTTCCGGCGCAGCAAGGACTATTTGCTGGAGGGCCGGGTGGACTATGAATTCCGCACCACGGTGGTCAGGGGCCTGCACACGGCGGAGAGTCTGGCGGAGGCGGCCAAATGGATCGCGGGTGCGAAGGAGTATTACCTGCAGCAATTCAAGGATTCGGGAGATATCCTGAACATCGAGGGCCTCGGGGCCTTCAACAGCGAGGAAATGCATGCGCTGAAAGCAGCGGTGGCGCCCTATGTGCCCACGGTAGAGCTGCGAGGCGTGGAATAAAGAGAGAAACACTGGAGGACAAAGATATGTATCAGGTAGTTAAGCGCGACGGCAAGGTCGTAGACTTCAACATCAACAAGATCGCTGACGCCATCAAAAAGGCTTTTGACGCCACCGACACGGAATACAATGACAGCGTCATCGACTTTCTGGCCCTGAAGGTCTCGGCGGACTTCCTGCCGAAGATCAAGGCCGGGCTGGTGACTGTGGAGGATATTCAGGACAGCGTGGAAGCGGTCCTGTCCCGGGGCGGCTACGAGCAGGTGGCCAAGGCCTATATCCTGTACCGCAAGCAGCGGGAGAAGCTGCGCAACATGAAGTCCACCTATCTGGACTACAAGGAGACCGTCAACAAGTACCTGAACGTTGAGGACTGGCGCGTCAAGGAGAATTCCACCGTCACCTATTCCGTGGGCGGTCTGATCCTGTCCAACTCCGGCGCCATCACCGCCAACTACTGGCTCAGCGAGGTCTATGACCAGGAGATCGGCGACGCCCACCGCAACTGCGACATCCACCTGCACGACCTGTCCATGCTCACCGGCTACTGTGCCGGCTGGAGCCTGAAGCAGCTGATCCAGCAGGGTCTGGGCATCCCCGGGAAGATCAATTCCTCCCCCGCCGGACACCTGTCCACCCTCTGCAACCAGATGGTGAACTTCCTGGGCATCATGCAGAACGAATGGGCCGGCGCCCAGGCCTTCTCCTCCTTTGACACCTATCTGGCCCCCTTCGTCAAGGTGGACAATCTCAGCTACAAGGAAGTCAAACAGTGCATCCAGTCCTTCGTCTTCGGCGTGAACACCCCGTCCCGCTGGGGCACCCAGGCTCCGTTTTCCAACATCACCCTGGACTGGACCGTGCCTGCCGACCTGAAGGACCTGCCCGCCATCGTGGGCGGCAAGGAGATGGACTTCACCTACGGCGACTGTAAGGCGGAGATGGACATGGTCAACAAGGCCTTCATCGACGTGATGATCGAGGGCGACGCGGACGGCCGCGGCTTCCAGTATCCCATCCCCACCTACTCCATCACCCGTGACTTTGACTGGTCTCCCACCGAGAACAACAAGATGCTCTTTGAGATGACCGCCAAGTACGGCACTCCCTACTTCTCCAACTACATCAATTCCGATATGGAGCCCTCTGACGTGCGGTCCATGTGCTGCCGCCTGCGTCTGGACCTGCGCGAGCTGCGCAAGAAGTCCGGCGGCTACTTCGGCTCCGGCGAGAGCACCGGCTCCATCGGCGTGGTCACCCTGAACATGCCGCGCCTGGCCTACCAGTCCAAGGATGAGGCGGACTTCTACGCAAGGCTCGACAAGCTGATGGACCTGGCCGCCCGCTCCCTGAAGATCAAGCGCGACGTCATCACCAAGCTGCTGGACGCGGGTCTCTATCCCTACACCAAGCATTACCTGGGCGGCTTCAGCAACCACTTCTCCACCATCGGCCTGGTGGGCATGAACGAGGCGGGCCTCAACGCCAAGTGGATCCGCGCCGACATGACCGATCCCAAGTGCCAGACCTTCACCAAGCAGGTGCTGGACCACATGCGCGAGCGGCTGAGCGATTACCAGGAGCAGTACGGTGATCTGTACAACCTGGAGGCCACCCCGGCCGAGTCCACCGCCTACCGCTTTGCCAAGCATGACACCGAGGACTTCCCCGACATCATCACCGCGGCGGAGCCCGGCGGCACGCCCTACTACACCAACAGCTCTCACCTGCCGGTGAGCTACACCGACGACGTGTTCACCGCCCTGGACATCCAGGACGATCTGCAGACCCGTTACACCTCCGGCACCGTGTTCCACGCTTTCCTGGGCGAAAAGCTGCCCGACTGGGAGGCGGCCGCCAACCTGGTGCGGAAGATCGCGGAGAACTACCGGCTGCCCTACTACACCATTTCCCCCACCTACTCGGTCTGCCACACCCACGGTTACCTGACCGGCGAGCAGTTTGTGTGCCCCCACTGCGGCAAGAGCGCCGAGGTCTACAGCCGCATCACCGGCTACTACCGCCCGGTGCAGAACTGGAATGACGGCAAGGCCCAGGAGTTCAAGGAGCGCAGGGAGTACAACGTGGCCCGCTCCAAGCTGAGCCACCAGGGCCCGGTGGAGGTCCCCCGGCCCGGTGCCAAAGAGCCCGCCCCCATGGTGAAGGCCGCCGAGGAGGCCCTGAAGGGCGCCATCCTCTTCGCTACGCCCACCTGCCCCAACTGCCGCATCGCCTGCTCCTACATGGACAAGGCCGGCTTCCAGTATGAAAAGCTGATGGCCGATGAGAACGCGGACCTGGCCGGCAAGTACGGCGTCAAGCAGGCCCCCACCCTGATTGTCCCCAAGGGCGACGGCTTTGAGAAGATCGCCGGCGCCGGCGCCATCAAGGCCTATGTGACCGGCAAGGCCTGAGATCCAAAAGCAAGCATAACAAACGGCAAGCCCGACAAGGTCGGGCTTGCCGTCTATCAAGGAGAAACAGCCATGTACGATATCCTCATCATCGGCGGCGGCCCGGCCGGACTCACTGCCGCCACCTACGCCAGACGGGCGGGCAAGTCCGTGCTGGTCATCGAAAAGAGCGCTTTCGGCGGTCAGATCACCTGGTCCCCCAAGGTGGAGAACTTCCCGGGCTTTCTGTCCATCAGCGGCAACGAGTTGGGCGATAAGCTGCTGGAGCAGGCCATGGAGCAGGGCGCCGAGGTAGAGCTGGACGCGGTCACCGCCCTGCGTCGGGAGGACGGCGGCTTCACCGCCGAGACCGAGTTCGGCGGCTCCTTCCGGGGCCGCAGCGTCATTCTGGCCACCGGCGCCAGGCCCCGCATGCTGGGGCTTTCCCGGGAAGAAGAGCTGGTGGGCAGCGGCGTGTGTTACTGCGCCGTGTGCGACGGGGCCTTTTATAAGGGCAAGCCTGTGGCTGTCAGCGGCGGCGGCAACAGCGCCCTGCAGGACGCGCTGCTGCTCAGCGAGAGCTGCAGCAAGGTCTATCTGATCCACCGGCGTGACAGCTTCCGGGGCGAGGCCAAATTGGTGGACGCCCTGCGGGAAAAGAAAAACGTGGAGTTCGTGCTGAATGCCCGGATCACAGAGCTTCTGGGTGAGGATGCCCTCAGCGCCGTCACCGTGGAGCAGGAGGGGCAGCGCCGGGAGCTCAAGATAGACGGCCTCTTTGTAGCCGTGGGCCACCAGCCGGACAACGGCGCCTTTGCGGAATTCCTCGTGCTGGACGGCGCGGGCTACGCCGCCTCCGGGGAGGACTGCCTCACCGCCACGCCCGGCCTCTTTGTGGCCGGAGACTGCCGGGCCAAGGAGGTCCGCCAGCTGACCACCGCCGCGGCCGACGGCGCGGTGGCCGCTCTGGCCGCCTGCCGCTGGCTGGATCGGACCTGAGCCCTCATGATAGAGATCACCCGACTGGGCGAAGACCTGTATACCTTCCCCATCCCTCTGCCCCGCAACCCGCTGAAATGGCTCAACTGCTATGTGCTCAAGGGCCAGGGCGGCCAGCGGAACCTGCTGGTTGACACCGGCTTCTTCCTGCCGGAGTGCACCGCGGCTCTGGACGAGGGCATGGCCCGGCTGGGATTAAAGCCCGAGGACACCGACGTGTTCCTGACCCACCTGCACTCGGATCACGCGGGCAACGCCCGCTACCTGCAGGACAAGGGCTGCCGCATCCTTATGGGCGCGGCGGATTATGCCATCATATCCCGGCCCAGTCAGGTCCGCTGGACCCGCTCCGGGCAGCACGCCATCGACGAGGGGATGCCCTGGGACCACATGGACCGGATGCGCCGGACCAACAGTGAGGTGTCCGTCACCTCCGGAGATTTCGACGCCGTGCAGTTTACCGACGGCGACCGCTTCTCCTGTGCCGGGCGGGGGCTGGAATGTGTGCTGACGCCGGGCCACACCCCGGGGCACATGTGCCTCTACGACCTGGAGAGCAAAACCATGCTCCTGGGGGATCATGTGCTTTTTGATATCTCCCCCAACATCACCTTCTGGATCGATGTGGCCGATCCCCTGGGGGACTATCTGAACAGCCTGCGCGCCCTGGGCCGCTTTGACATTCAGCGCGCCCTGCCCGGACACCGCAGGCAGCCGGAGATCTCCGTCAACGAGCGGGTGGAGCAGCTACTGGAGCATCACGCGCGGCGGCTGCAGAACACCATGGAGGTTCTGGCCGAGGAGCCGGGACTCACCGCCTACGACCTGGCCGGAAAGATGCGCTGGCGCATCCACGCCCGCAGCTGGGAGGATTTCCCGCCGGGGCAGCAGTACTTCGCCCTGGGCGAGACCCTGTCCCATCTGGACCATCTGATCCTGCAGGGGCACGTCCGCCGGGACGACAGCGGCGAGCATCCGCGCTATTATCTGATATAAGAAAAGCGGCTGAGCCTTCATTCGGATGGGCCATCATGTTTTCACTTGAAGAGGCGTAGAAAGAGCAGCAAATCCCCGCTTTCGGATCCCTGTATACCAGGCTTCCAAAAGCGGGGATGCTTCTTTTTCTTTTTGCTTGTTATCTGTCAACGATCCCGCTGATGGCGATGATCTGCAGCGTGGGCTCCTCGTCCGTCATATAGTTGGGGTCATTGAGCCAGATCTGCCCGCTGCCCATGCAGATCCCCTGGCCATTGACGAACATGTCCAGATAATCCTCTTCCAGCATAGCGTCGCGGTCGCTTTCGGCCACGGTCTTATCCATCATATAGCCCAGGAAAGCATCGGCATCGACAAGCTCTGTTCCGTTGATGGTGATGGGATAGCGGATCATGTCAGCCAGCGCATACCAGTTCTGCTCCAGATAAGCGGTACGGACATTGAAAGCGACCACGGTCTCGACCTGGAACTTGTCCATGGCCGTAACGGGGGCATAGTGGTCCGGATTGCTTACATATTTCATGTCCGGCGACGATCCCCAGGCATATACGGTCTCAATGTTGCCGGATTCAAATTCTTCCGTTATGGTCAAGCTGTTGTTCTCCGGGTCGAAAACCGCATGGCCCTTGCCTTTGGTATCACTGGCTTTCTCTTCCGCCACACTGCCGTCGCTGGCGTAGGTGTACTCCGTCAGGACCGCGTCGGCAAAGGTCATCGTGAGGGTCTCGGGGTCGAAGGGGCCGCTCATGACCGTCTGCGTATGGAACCAGGGGCTGCCCGCCCAGGTGACGGTGATCTTCGCGCCATCCGCGCCCTCGACCTCGACCAGCGCTTCCGTGTTGTATTCGGTGCTGTAGACGCCGACAAAGTTCATGATCGGGTTCTGCCCATCCTCCTCGGGCATCTCGACTGCCTCTGTGACCTGCGGCTCGGCGGCAGGCGTTTTGTTTTCGGCAGCCGGCCCGGTTCCGCAGGCAGCCAGGGAAAGGACAAGCGCGAGGGAAAGAACAAGTGTGATCAGTTTCTTTTTCATGATTTCCTCCGGTTGATTTTGTTTAGGCGCACGCAGTGCATGCCGGCGTCAAAACCGGAGCCTCTTTTTTGCGAAAAGCTCGCAGTCTGGCTTTGCCTGAGAACAGACCGGTCAGTCCAGGTGATCCCATGCGAAGAAACGTTCTGATGTCGGTTGTTCCTCTTCCATAATTCCGGGGACGAATTCCGTGACATAGGCGGAACCCATGACCCGATCGATGTAGTACCGGATCTGCGCACCCGTATAGGAGCGGTACAGGACTACGATCTCGCTTTCGTCATTGGAAACGATCTCCCAATAAACCGTATAATCTTCGGAGTCAACGATGCTCTCCAAGTCCGGATCGCTGCTGAAGCAATAATTCTTGACCGCAGACAGCGCCTCTTCGTCCGTAAGCTCGCGAGGTCCGTCCTTTTCGATGACCGACAGGGTGTGCAGCATATAGTGGAAGCGTCTCCCAAAGCCTTCGGCGGCCTCAATGGAGAAGTGCGCCGTGGCAACAACACAGCCGTTGCCTGCGGGGATGATATATACCGCCTGCAGCTCATCCGCCATTCTGCCGGTGCCCTTGAGCTCGGAGGCTTCGATGTAGATGCAGCTGCCCGCGCTGGCAAGCTCGCGCGTCTCCCGAATGAGGTCAAATTCCTGGGAAAGGATCGCGCTGATGGCGTCAGCGACCAGCTCGGCGCTGCCTGTGTCGTATCTCACTTCCAGGTAGTTCTCGGGAGCGGCGGGATCGTCCCAGACGGAGATAAACAGCTCACGATCCCCTTCGCTTTTCCGCACAAAGGACTCATAGTCATAGTCCATCTCGAATCCGGCAGTCTTGTTCACAACGTGCTCGTATCGGACGGTCTCCTCCATGCCTTCCAGCATGATGACCGTTTCGAAGCGTTCGCCGTCCTGCCTGCCGGTTTCAATCGCCGGCTCGGAGCTCTCAGAAGCTTCTGCCTGCTGGTCATCCGTTTGGGGAGGTGCTGCTTGCTCGTCGTTCTCTTCCGGAGTCTCGACGGCCTCCGCGTCCTGTGACTCGGCAGCAGGTGTTTTGCTTTCAGCAGGCGGGACGGTCCCGCAGGCGGCCAGGGAAAGCAAGAGCGCCATGATAACGGCGATCGTAAACACGGCCTTTTTCATATTGTCCTCCAAAGTTCTAATCTTGCCGCAGTGCGCAAAAACGCCGGCATGAGAGTTTTTCTGTCAATGGCTGCCGGGTTTTTCGGCATATTTGAAGCCCCGCAGCGGTTTTGAATTATATCACTGTGCCCTTGCCTATGCAAGCGCGGTTAAGAAAACTTAAGTTCTTTTTTGCCATATATGCCTTCCGCGCCCGTGACAAGACGCTCCGACAGGAGTATAATCCTTATAGAAGCATTTTGGAAGAACACGAAGCTGAAAAGAAGCCGTCAAACCATATAACACGGCAAAAGCCTATGTAAACGTGGGCGCGCATACGCGGATCCGGATGACAGCGGGAGAACAACCGGGCGCAAAATGATCCCCCCATATCAAATGCTGAGGTGACATGAGAAGATGAATATCACACAGACTTTTTATGACAGTATGGCAGCGCAATACGATAAGCTCTTCCAGGATTGGCAGGCGACGACACGGGAGCAGGCGGAGATCCTGGACAGGCTCTTCCGGGAATACGGGTATGCCCGCACAGCCCGCGTTCTGGACTGCGCCTGCGGGATCGGAACGCAGTCCCTCGGCCTGGCGGCGCTCGGATATGAAGTCACGGCCTCGGATATCAGCGAAGGAGAATTGGCCGAGGCGAGACAGCGGGCGGCGAAAAACGGCCTGCAGATCCGCTTCGCGCGAGCCGACTTCTGCGCCTTGTCAGATACGTTCACGGAGCAATTTGACATTGTGATCGCCATGGACAACGCCCTGCCCCATATGCTCACCGGCCAGGCGTTGAGCACAGCGGTCAAAAGTATCATCGGCCGGTTGAAGGCGGACGGCATCTTTGTTGCCAGCATCCGGGATTATGACAGCCTTCTGGCGAACAAGCCTCCCTATTCGGCGCCCTATATCCACAAGACGGAAAAAGGGCAGCGGGTTTCCTTCCAGACCTGGGATTGGCAGGATGAAAACTATCGGCTGACCCAGTATATCATTGAGGATGAGGAAACGCTTCGCATCAGCAAGTTTGTCTGCGAATACAGAGCGACCCGCCGGGAAGAACTGACGCGGCTGCTCCGGGACAAGGGCTGCCGTGAGGTCGTGTGGAAAGCCCCAGAGGAAACAGGCTTCTATCAACCGATCGTCGTGGCGAGGAAGTGAGCTCCTTGCGCAAGCTGCCGCCCTCTCGGCAGCATGCCGGCTCGTGCAGCAGGATCTCTTCGGTCCGGTTTTGAATGCTGTTCCTCCCGCATCACTTTGCCGCAAACAAGCCGCCGTCAGGGTTTATTTTGCAAAGGAAGAACTTATCCTTGCAAAATAAACCCTGACGCAATTCCGGCCGCAAAATTTGTCTGATCTCTCCTGGATTTTCGTATTAAGCCTGCACAATGAAGCCGCCGCCCAGCAGGCGGTCCCCGTCATAGAGCACAGCCGATTGTCCCGCGGCGGGGGCCCGCACCGGCTCGTCGCAGCGGATCTGTACCAGCCCGTCCTGTACCCACGCGGTGCAGGGCGGGTTTTCCCACTTGGTGTGCCGCACCCGGACGCTGGCCCGGATGGGCTCCGCGGGCGGGTCGATCAGCCAGTTGAAGTCCCTGGCCGTGACCTCGGTCTTGAACAGCTCCTCCCACAGAGCCAGCTCCACGGTGTTCGCCGCAGCGTCAATGCGGGAGACGTAGATCTTGCGTCCCTCCAAAAGTCCCAGCCAGCGCTGGCCCACGGTATAGCGGAAGATGCCCGCGTGCCGCCCGATGACCTGGCCGTGGAACAGCAGCTCGCCCTCCGGCGGCAGCTCGCTCCGGCGGCCCAGCCAGGCGATATAGTCCTTGTCCGGGATGAAGCAGATCTCCATGCTGTCCGGCTTGTGGGCCACCGGCAGGGCCAAATCCTCCGCCAGAGCGCGGACCTGTTTTTTCTCGTACTCCCCCAGGGGCAGCAGCAGGCGTTTGACCTGCTCCCGCTGCAAACGGCAGAGCATATAGCTCTGGTCGTTGCTGGGGCGGCCTTTGTACAGGGCACCGTTTTCACTGCGGGCGTAATGCCCGGTGGCGATGAATTCCGCGCCCAGGGCGTCCGCCACCGCCAGCAGATTTTTGAATTTCATGGCGGGGTTGCAGAGGATGCAGGGGTTGGGCGTCTCCCCTCTCAGATAAGCCGCCGCAAAGGGGGCGCAGACCTTTTCCTCCAGCTCCGCCTTCACGTCCCGGACCGTCAGTGGGATGCCCATGATTTCTGCCGTCCGCACGGCGTCCTGCCGGGCGTCCTCCCCGGCGTTATCCAGATACAGGCCGTGGACCTCCAGGCCCCGGGAGCGCAGCAGAGCGGCGGACACGGCGGAATCCACGCCGCCGGAAAAACCCACGACCGCCTTCATGTCTGCGTCTCCATGTAGATCATCAGCACCGAGATATCCGCCGGGGACACGCCGGAAATGCGGCTGGCCTGGCCGAAGCTGGCCGGGCGGATCTTCTTCAGCTTTTCCCGGGCCTCCAGCCGCAGGCCGGTCACCCGGTCATAGTCCAGGTCCGCGGGCAGGGGGCGCTCCTCCATACGGGAGAACTCCTCCACCTGCTTCAGCTGCCGCTTGATATAGCCCTCGTACTTGAGGCGGATCTCCACCTGTCGGGCCACCATCCGGTCCAGGGCGGGCCGGTCCGGGTCGAAGCGGGCGGTGTCCTCGTAGCCCACCTGGGGCCGCCGCACCAGATCCGCCAGGGAAACGCCGGTGCTTACGGCCGCGGTACCCCGCTCCGCCAGCATGGCGTTGAGCGCCTCTGTGGGCGGCACGTGGCAGCTCTCCAGGCGGTGCAGCTCCGCTTCCACGGCGGCGTACTTGTCCAGCACCGCCCGGTGCCGCTCCGGACTCACCAGGCCCACACGCAAGCCGATGGCGCTGAGCCGCTCGTCCGCATTGTCCTGCCGGTGCAGCAGCCGGTACTCGCTGCGGGAGGTCATCATCCTGTAGGGCTCGTTGGTGCCCTTGGTCACCAGATCGTCGATCAGGGTGCCGATGTAGCCGTCGCTGCGCCGCAGGATCAGGGGCGGCTCCCCCTTCAGCTTCAGCGCCGCGTTCACCCCGGCCACATAGCCCTGGACGGCGGCCTCCTCATAGCCGGAGGAGCCGTTGAACTGCCCGGCGCCGTAGAGCCCGGCGATCTGCTTGCACTCCAGCGTGGGCAGCAGCTCCGTGGGATCCACGCAGTCGTATTCGATGGCGTAAGCGCAGCGGGTCATCTCCGCATGCTCCAGACCCGGGATGGTGTGCAGCATCTCCACCTGCACCTCCTCCGGCATGGAGGAGGAAAAGCCCTGAATATACAGCTCCTCGGTGTTCAGTCCCATGGGCTCCACGAACAGCTGGTGTCGGGCCTTGTCCGCGAAGGTCATCACCTTGGTCTCGATGCTGGGGCAGTAGCGGGGGCCGACCCCCTCGATGACCCCGGCGTAGATGGGGCTGCGATCCAGGTGGGCGCGGATGATCGCATGGGTCCGCTCGTTGGTGTAGGTCAGATAACAGACCGCCCGGTTTTCCGGCGGCTCCGCAGTGGAGAAGGAAAAGCCCTCCGGCTCCTCGTCTCCCGGCTGCAGCTCCATTTTGGAAAAGTCCACGGTCCTGGCGTTGACACGGGGCGGCGTCCCGGTCTTGAAACGGCGCATGCTCAGCCCAAGCTGACGCAGCCGCGCTGCCAGGGGCACTGCCGCCGCCAGCCCATCCGGGCCGGAGGAGCGCAGCACCTCGCCCACGATGGTGCGGCCGTCAAGATAGGTGCCGGAGGCGATGATCACAGCCCGGCAGGCATAAGTGGCCCCGGTATGGGTGGTGACCGAACAGACCTGTCCGCCCTCCACGCCGATATCCACCACCTCGGCCTGCTTGATGCGCAGGCCCTCCTGCCGCTCCAGAGTCTGCTTCATGACCTCCTGGTAGCGCCGCCGGTCCGCCTGGGCCCGCAGGGAATGCACCGCCGGGCCCTTGCCCCGGTTCAGCATCCGGTACTGGATACAGGCCTTGTCCGCCGCCTTGGCCATCTCGCCGCCCAGGGCGTCCAGCTCCCTTACCAGGTGGCCCTTGCCGGTGCCGCCGATGGCCGGGTTGCAGGGCATGTTGCCCACGCTGTCCAGATTCACCGTAAAGCAGACCGTGTCCAGCCCCAGGCGCGCGGCGGCCAGGGCCGCCTCGATCCCGGCGTGGCCGGCGCCGATCACCGCTATATCACATTTTCCCGCATCGTACCGAATCACGTTTATCCTGCTCCCGATCTTGTAGTGTTCTTTTGATGATTATACCAGATGTCGGGCCATGTGGAAAGCCTTGCCGTGCAAAACGGGAAACATTTTTCTTGACCGCGGGAACGAAAGAGCATATAATAAGGTAGACATAATATTTTCCCCCATCCTTTCGGAGGTGAGGTCTGATATGCGTATTCGAAGCAAGCGCGCTCTCACGCTGTTGCTGACCCTGTGCATGTGTCTGTCCCTGCTGAGTCTTGCGCCGGTGAGCGCCCACGCAGCGACCGAAATCAAAAACGCCACCACCACCTTGGAATACGGTGACCCGGTGGTTATGATGGAGGTATCGCAGAACGTGGTCCGTGCGTCTGGTACCGGATATCACCTGGTCAGTGCCACCTGGCTGGACAGTGCCGGCAAGGCGGAGACCGCATCATTTAAAAAGGGCAGCTACACCCTGGTGATCCGTCTGGCCGCGGACAACGGCTACGTGTTTGCCGCGGACGCCAAGGGCTATATCAACAACAGCAACGCCGGCATCACCACCGAGCGCAGTGAGGACGGCAGTCAACTGACCCTCTCCCGCGCATACAACGCCACCGTCTGGGCGCCCATCCCGGTAAAGCATCCCGGGCCCGAGACCGTCAAGGAAGGCGGCTGGTGTTCCTTCGTGGTGTCCGGCATGTATGTGGGCAGCTATGAGTGGATCCTGGAATCCCCCGATGGAAAGACCGTGCCCGCCAGCAAGCTGGCCGATTATTTCCCCAACGTGACCCAGGAGGGCGACGGCACCTCCAAGATCAAGCTCTACAACATCCCCTATGAGATGAACGGCTGGAAAATCTACTGCACCGAATGGAGCGTGGACAAGCTCAGCTTTACCAACACCAACAGCACCACCCTCACTGTGACCTCGGACAATCCGCCTTCCCCGACTCCGGCGCCGACCGAAGTGCCCGCAGAGGCCGTGACCGAGGCTGCCCCTGCGGAAGGGACGGAAGCCTCGCCCGCTGAGGGGACGGAGGCCGCAGCCGGCACGGAGGCAGAAGCCGGAGCGGAAACCGCCCCCGGAGAGGAACCGACCGCCGCGGAGGAGCTCGTGCACCACTTCTCCGAGACCTGGAGCTACGACGGGCAGACCCACTGGCACACCTGTGAGGATGAGGGCTGCGATGCAATCGACGGACAGGCCCTCCACACCATGGTGTGGACCGTGACCCGGGAGGCCGACCGCGACGCCCCCGGCGAGGAGGAGGGTGTGTGCACCGTCTGCGGATACCGTGCCGTGCGGGAACTCCCCGTCGACGAGGAGGCCATTGCCCAGAGCGACGCCCGGATTTTCCGCTTCATCCTCATCGGATTGGCGGCGCTGCTGCTGCTGAGCATCATCATTCTGATCGTCCAGGCAGTACGCCGGGCCAATCGCTACCGGTAAACAAACGAATAAAACCGTTACGGCAGCCGCATACGCGGCTGCCGTTCTCTGCTCTGCCCAAGGAAACATAAAAACAGCCGCCGGAAGCGATAGCTTCCGGCGGCTGTCGGCGTTTCAGGCCTCGGCCTCAGTCGACGATAACGATGCTCTCGATCACAGGCTGGGCATCCGCGGGGATGGTGCCGTTGTTGTCTGTGGGCTTGGCGTCCTTCGCGATCTGATCTGCGACCTCCATTCCCTCGGTCACGTGGCCAAAGGCGGCGTAGTGCCCATCCAGGAAGGTGGAATCCGCCACGGTGATAAAGAACTGGGAACTGGCGCTGTCAAGCTCGTCCCCGCGGGCCATGGAGATCACGCCCTTTACATGGCTGATGGAATTCTCCACGCCGTTCTCGGCAAACTCACCCTTGATCGTGGTGTCCGAACCGCCGAAGCCGGTACCCAGCGGGTCGCCGCCCTGGATCATGAAACCATCGATGATCCGGTGGAAGGTCAGGCCGTCATAAAAGCCGGCCTTGGCCAGGTTCACAAAGTTTGCCACCGAGATGGGCGCCACATCCCCGTCCAGTTCCACCTTGATGGTGCCGTAATCCTTTATGGTGATCTCCGCGTGATGCAGCCCGGTCAGAGGCGTCACCTCCGCAGGCTGGGCCGGCGCAGGGGTCTCGGTCTTGCTGCCGCAGGCGCACAGGGCCAGCAGCATCACAAGCGCCATCAAAAGGCAAAGCGTTTTCTTCATCTTCATATTCTCCTGTTCTTATATTTGATTCAAGTCCATGTTCAGCGCAGGGAGGGATCATATCCTCTCCGGGAATTCATGCTATCATATGTCTGCCAAAAAATCAAGGGAATCACGCAGTCCCGGGGGCATTCAAGATCTCCGGGGCTGCGCTTTTCACAGAGGAAAGGGCTTTGTTGCAAAGGATGTTGCCAAGATTTGTTAACTATTGTATACTGTTTGAATAGAAAGCTTTGAGGGGGTGTGAGGCGAATGGCTTATACGGCGATCGAAAGCATGCGCAGGGAAAACGAAAAGCGGTTCGGTGCGGATCTGGGGCCCATGCAGCCGCCGCTGTATCAAAGCGAGCAGAACCCAAACGACCTGAAATCCGCCGCGCTGCGCTTTCTCCATGAGCGCTGCGAAGGGCTGCTTTTCAGCGCACAGATCCAGGCTGAGGAGCAGAGCACAGGCAAATACCGGGGGAAGAGTCTCGCTCCGGGGCAGATCCCCTACAACATGGAGATGGACCTGAACCGGCTCTGTCTGGAAAAAGCGCTGGAGACTTTTATCGACTCCGGCGTGGCGGAGGACGCCTACACGGTCTACTACTGCTATCTGGAAATGTTCCTGGGTCGCTACGGCAGATCCAAGCGGATGGTGGAGCTCCTGTCGGAGTATGAGGCCAACGGCAGCTCCCTGCTTATGAAGCACCGGGACCACTATTCTCACTCGGTCTACGTATTCGCCCTGGGCCTGGCCATCTATGAGACCAACGCTGACTACCGGGAAACCTTCCGCCGCTTTTACCGGCTGCCCGCCGGGGAGGAGCGGTCTCAGGAGGTCTGCGTGGCCGCCAATCTCTTTTTGGAATACTGGGGCCTGACCGCCCTGTTTCACGACATCGGCTACCCCTTTGAGCTGCCCTTTGAACAGTTGATGAGCTATTTTGAGGTGGACAACCAGGAGCGCGGCAAGGGCAGCCTGTATCTGGCCTACCACGATGTGGAGCCCTTGACCGCCCTGGACGAGATAGGCAAGGTCCATCTTGAGACCCTGTACGGGCAGCACTTTGAAACCGTCGTCGAGCTGCTGGCCCGAGACATCGCCGATAAGCTGGGCGAGGCCTACGGCTTCTCGGAGACCTATCTGCGCTCCGTGATCAACTGGAAACCGGTGGCGCCGGACCGCTTCGGATATTATATGGACCACGCCTTTTTCAGCGCCTCCCGTCTCTACCAGGAGTTGGTGGAGGAACTGGGCGCCGAAAACCTGAATCGCATGCACGTGGACGCCCTGTCGGCGATCCTGCTGCACAACAGCCTGTTCAAGTTCTCCATTGCCTTTTACAAGGACGCGGAAAAGCGGAAGGCTCCTCTGCGCGCGGCGCTCCATCCGCTGGCCTGGCTGCTGATGCTCTGCGATGAGCTGCAGTGCTGGGACCGGATCGCCTATGGACGAAACTCCCGCACAGAGCTGCACCCCATGGCGGCGGACTTCGATTTCAGCGGCGGCAAGCTGACCGCCATTTATTACTACGACCAGGAGGAACGGGAAAAGATCCGGAAATTCCAGGTACAGTACCGGGCCTGGGAAGAGGGCGGCGAGGAAGGCGATCCGCCGCGGCTCAAGGCCTTCAGCGACATGGCCGAAAAGGAGCAGCGCTTTACCGCCGATATCGAAAAGATCGTCGACACCCGCAGCTGTCCCCTGCATATCGAACCGGGGATCCGCCAGGCGGACCGCAGGAGCAAGCACATTTATCTGTCCGGCAGCAATTTCCTGCACCTGTACGATTTCGCCGTGGCCCTGCATGGCCGAAACATGCCGGCGGAAACCACCGTTAAAGCGCTGGAGGAAAAGTTCGCGGGGCTGTCCCTGGAATACCAGCTGTCCGGCATCAATCGCGCCAAGAGTTTCAGCCGCTACCTGAATGCCTTGGACTGCTTTTATACGGACCGGCCCGTGGACTTCCCCATGGTCACCGCCTTCACCCCGGAGCAGACGGCGGTGATCGCTCCCATGGAGCATGAGCGCTGGATCCGGGAGCACCAGGCCATGGGCTGGCGCTGCGGCAGCGCCTATTCCGTCCTGCCGCTGGCCGAGGATACGCCGGAGGCGCGCACCGCCCTGCGGGAGCAGCTGCGCTGTCATGCGCTGGCCATGGACGGAGAGCTCAGCGCCGAAGAGATCCATGCCCACTACCTCACTCTGTCGGAAGAGGATCTGGACAAGGACTGGAAGCCCTTCACCAGTATGCTGCAGCTGCTGAAAAAGTATGACGGGCTACGGATCTACCATCTGTAAACGGGAAGCATCAGCATGAAAGACTGGATGAAACGCTATCCCCCCTACGAAGGGGAGGAGCCCTATCTGTATTTTGCCTTTGCCCAGGCGGACAGCGCCGGGGCCTGGAAGATCCTGCGCCCGCTGCTGGAGCGCGGCTGCCGGGTCTGGTACAGCAGCGGCCCGGCGGGCAGCGCCTCGGAGCTGCTGCGCCGTCAGACCCGCTCCGGCGGCGCGGAGCTGACGCTGATCTATCTGACGGACGCGGCCTGTGCCGACAAAGACATCAAGAGCAACATCCTGGTCAACCAGAAATTTGACCGGAAGCTCCTGTGCCTAGACCCCGACGAACAGGACCGGCGGCTTTCCATGGGTCTGCGGGAGGACATCCCCCACATCCCCCTGTACAAGCTTGGAACCGCCGGGGCCATGGAAAACGCCGTGATCCACGCGGACGGCTTCTCCCAGGAGATCCTGGGAGAGCCCATACAGATCCGGGACAATGACTTATTCGGAAAGTTGACCGGCGTCTTCTCTCTGCTGGCGGCCGTGCTGCTTTTGGTCTCCTTCCTGGGCTTTCGCTATCTGGGCTGGTTCCGGCCCGTCCCCCAGGACGAGCTGCAGTTCAGCGATCCGGTGATCCGTTCCGCCCTGCGGGAGGCCTCAGACGGTGCCATCACCGAAGAACTGGCGGAGACGCTCCGTGTTTTGGAGCTGGACGCCCTGCCGGAGAGCTGGGAAGAGCTGTCCCAACTGCCCGCGCTGGAGCGGATCCGCCTGCCCCAGCAGGCGCTGCAGGAGGCGGCGTCCCTGCCCGATGGGGACTATACCATCGAACTGAGCGGGGGTGAGGGCGCATGAGTAGCTTCTTCAAGCCCTACGAGGGCGCCCGCCCCTTCTTCTTCGTCAGCTACGCCCACAAGCAGTCCGACGCAGTGGTGGACACCATCCGCATCCTGCATGATAAGGGCTGGCGGCTGTGGTATGACGAGGGCATCCCCGCCGGCAGCGACTGGCCCTCCAACATCGCCCAGCATATGCAAAACTGCGAGCGGGTGCTGTTCTTCCTGTCTGACCGGGCAATGGAGTCGCCCAACTGCTTCAGCGAGATACGCACCGCTGCGCGCCGGAACAAGCCTATCCTGGTGATCCGTCTGGAGGACGTGCCCCTCCGGGAGGAATGGCGTGAACTGTTGGACGGCAAACCCCAGATCGCCCTGCTGGATACGCCGGCAGAGCGGGCGGAGGCGATCCTGCACTCCGGCTTTCTCTCTCGCCGTTTTCACCACAAATGGACGGAAAAGATTTCCTGGCGGGCTCTGGGCTTTGCCGCTTCTCTGCTGTTCTTCCTGGCAGCGGCGGGCGTGCTGGGCGCGCTGGCCGGCGGCCGCTGGAATCCGCTGCCGCAGCCGGAGCTTCCGATCGGGGCCGCGGAGCCGACTCCGATCCCCACCCCGGCGCCGACGGTGGAACTGGGCGGGGCGGAGCGCTTCTTCGCCGTCAACTTCCCCGACAGCCAGCAGGAGCGGGCCGTTCGCAAGGCGCTGGATGCGGCCGACGGCGAGCTTTACCGCTGGCAGCTGGCGGAGGTCCCAGAGCTGTACTTCTGCGGGAACATGGTCACGGATGGGCTGGACGCCGTGACCTTTGACGCCGACGGCGTCTGCCGGGTCAACGGCGCGCCGGTCATCCAGGGTCAGGTCTCGGACCTGAGCCTGCTGGAGAGCGCGGTGGGTCTGGAACGGCTGGCCCTGATCTGTCAGCCGCTGAAAGACCTCTCCGCGTTGCGCGGACACACGCTGTTGCGGGAGCTGAGTCTCGCGGGCAGCAGCGTGGAAAATTTGAGCGTTTTGCAGGAGCTGCCCAGTCTGGAGGTCCTGCATCTGGAGCATACGCAGGTGCAGGATTTGAGACCCCTGGAAGCCCTGCCCGGATTGAAGACCGTGACGGTCAGCCGGGAGATGCTTCCGTTGCGCTGGAACGACAGCGCATCCTTTGTCGTAGTCCTGGCGAGAGAGAACTGAGACATTTCACAGGGAGGGCCATGTCATGAGCAAGAATAAGCTGTGCGCACTGTATACGGAAGCGGACCAGGCGCTGTTGGCGCCGGTCCTGGAAGCCCTGCGGGCCAAGGGCCTGCGGGTGGCGGAGGCTTCGGGCCGTCCCGGGGCGGACGACGTCGTATTGGTCGCCCTGTCCGAGCGGTTCTACGCCGACGGGAAAGCTATGGATCGGCTGCTGGCTCTGCTGGGCGCAGGCGCGGAGAATGTGCTGCCCCTGCAGATGGACGACGCGCCCATGCCGGACATTATCAAGAACGCCCTGTACGCCCGCAACATCATCCCCGCCGCCCAGAGGGACGCGGGATTGGTGGCAGAGCGCATCCTGGCTGCGATGCCGCAGAAAAAGAGCCGGATGCCGCTGATCCTCAGCATCGCAGGCGTGCTGCTGCTGGCGGTGGTGGGTCTGCTGATTTGGCGGGGCAGCCGCGCCGGCGGCGGAGAGGCCGCGCCGGTCATGGGCGGTGAGCCCATCGTCCTTCCGGCAGGCCTGACCGAGGAGGATCTGGCTCAGATCCGCTGCGTCGCCATCGTGGGCGAGCACTTCAGCTATTATACGGAGGAGACCCGACTGCACCGGGAGGACAGCAACCAGTGGCCGGACATGCTGTATGAATTGGCCAGCGAGGAGATCCAGGCGCAAAACCGCAACTGGTACTGGCACGAGGACGGCAACCTGGTGAGCATGACCCCTTATGACCTGCGCTTTCTGGCCCTGATGCCGAATCTGGAGGAGCTGCACATCTGCAAGGCAGAGATCACCCAGGCGCCGGATCTGAGCGAGCTGAAGAACCTGGACGTGGTGTGGTTGTACGACAGCCAGGTGGCGGATCTGGAATGGCTTGGAAACTCTCATGTCGCTAAGGCGCAGATCGAGTGTGCCGGCAGTCTCGACTTCTCCCCTCTGGGAAGCAACGAGTATTTGAGGTGTGCGATCTTCGGTTTGCACAGCAACAAGAGTGCGGATCTCTCCGCCTTTTCCCCGCCGAACCTGAATGAACTTCATCTGGACTGCGGCTATTCTCCCGACGGCTTTGACGGGGCGGATCTCTCCGGCCTGGCCGGCTGCAGCAAGCTACGGACGGTCACCCTGTCCGGTTTGCCCGTACGGGATTTGTCCTTCCTGCAGGGAAAAACCGATCTGCAGGAGCTGCGGATAGATGGACTTGGCATGACGAGCCTCTCAGGTCTGGAGGACCTGCCGATCCAGCATCTTTCGGTCCGGTTCTGCGACACGCTTCGGGACGTTTCAGCGATAGGTACCCTGAAAAGGCTGCGGGACCTGGATCTTGAATACTGCGGCCGGGTCACAGACTATACGCCGATCGCGGGCTGTGAAGCGCTTGAGGAACTCCATATCCAGGGGGACGCCAACCCCGAGGCGCTGCAGGATGCCTCTTTCCTCTCGGGGCTCCCGAAGCTGCGGGATATCGGCCTTTACGCCTGCGACCTGCGGGATATGAACTTCCTGGAGAGCTTCGCCGGCCGGAAAAACTTTTGTTTCGGCTTTGCCGGAGGCGTTCAGGACTATTCCGGACTGGCCGCCATCGATCACTATTCTTATCTGCATGTCAATCCCTCCAACGGCAATTTTGCCGCTGTGATACCCTATTTGGAAAACTGCACCATTGACAGTCTGATGCTCTACGACTGCAGCGGTATCGACCTGAGCCTGCTGCCGGACGGCGTTACCAAACTGTCCATCTGCTACGGAGATCTCAGAAATCTGAGCGGTCTCCCCCCCTATTCTCTTCGTTGCCTGGAACTGGAGGGCTGCCAGTATCTCAGTTCTCTGAACGGCCTGGAAGCTATCCCCACCCTGTTCGGGGATCGCGCCCAGCTGGAACTCCAGATCATAGGCTGCCCGCGTCTGACCGACTACGCCGCTCTGGACGGGGCCTATCTGGAAAACCTGAAGCTGATCGGCGCGTACTATGTGCCGGATCTGAGCCGCCTGCGCACCAATGTGCTCCGTCTGGAAAGCATCCCCGAGCTGCGGGACCTCAGCTGTCTGGACAGCCTGGACAGCAGCCAGAGATACAACCTGGAGCTGGTGGGCCTGGACGAGCTCTACGATCTGACGCCGCTGCGGCGACTGCACGGCAACCACCTGCAGGTGCCGCCCCAAGTGGCCGAGCAGGCGGAGGAACTGGTGGAAGACGGAAACTTCCGCGACTATGAGGTCGCCTACCCCGACAGGGGTTGGGAGGCCGACAACCGCCGGGTGGAGCTGCTGAGTCTGGATGAGCTCGGCACCCTTCCCAAGGCCCTGCTGAAGCGCGTGGAACGCGTCTGTATCGTGGGCGATCAGGTCGTCGACCGTGATCAGTATGAGATCTACGAGGACTGGGAGCATAAAAACGGCAGCGTCCCGACCCTGTACTTGCGCGAGCGGAACACGGATGAACTGACGCCGGTGGTCGACGGCACCGTCAAAGATCTGAGCCTGTTCTCCGAGCTGAGCGGGCTTAAGGAGCTCGAGCTCTGGGCACAGCCGCTGGAGACCCTGGACGGAATTCAGAATCTGTCCCAGCTGGAAGACTTCACCGCCCAGTTCTGCCCGGCACTGCGCGACGCCTCCGCCCTCTTCTCCCTGCAGGGCCTGCACGGCGTCTGTCTGGAGGGTTCTCAGATCTCCTCGATTCAGGGCATACAGAATCTCTCGGAATTGAACTGGATCGACTTCTCCGGTACCCAGGTCGAGGACTTCTCGCCGCTGGCGAGCTGTGATTTTTCCTGGGCCAGCGAACACGGCGGTCTGAACCTGAGCCTCAACGGGCTCAATCTCGATGAAGCTGCGTTCGCAGCCCTGGGCAACGTCCCGCACTACAGCAATCTGGCCTTTGACGGCGAAGACCCCGCCGCCTGGCAACCGGCACTGGCCAATTCCGAGATCGAAAGCTTTGGCGGCGCGGGGGATTTCCGCAGCAATGAGGACTTGGCGGCCTTTGCCGCGGATCATCCGGAGCTGCGCAATCTCTGGCTGGGCTGGATGCAGGAGATTACGGACCTGCGTTGTCTGGCTCCCCTGGAAAACCTGGAACGCGTCTCCGTCAACCCCAACATGCGGGAGGCCATCGACAGCCTGAACGGCGTAAGCTATGGTTTCGAGCTGCGGCTTGAAGGCTGAAGCAAGCATCCGGGCAAGCAGAAACCCACTTAAAAATGAAATGCAGGGATGAGAACATGCATGCAGAAAACAACATTCCCATTGTGATCGGCGTCACTGGCCACCGGGCCATACGCCCGGAGGATCGGGAGGCGCTGTTCACGGCGATTAAAACCGAATTGGCAAAGCTTGAGGCGCTTTGCCCCAACTCCCCGCTGCTGATGCTCAGCAGCCTGGCCGAAGGCGGGGACCTGCTGTGCGCGGATGCGGCGGAGGAACTGGGCATCTCGCTGATTGCGGCGCTGCCCATGGAGCGAAAGATCTACGAGCTGGATTTCAGCGAGGAGGCCCTGCTGCGCTTTGCCCACCACTGTGCCCGGGCGGAGCAGGTATTCGTCGCCCCCGCCACGGAGGCCATCCCGGAGGTTGGCCCGAATCAGGATTTCGGTTATCGTCAGGCGGGGATCTATGTGGCCGCCCACTGCCATGTGCTCCTGGCCCTGTGGGACGGCGGCCCTGGCACAGCGGCAGCCTGCGGCACGGCGGAGACAGTGGACTTTGCCCTGCGGGGGAGCTACTTCCCCGCTCGCGGCGTCTCCCTGCGCTCCGACAGCAACGAGGCGGTGCTCCATGTGTTCACGCCCCGCGGGAAACGCACGGAGGAGGCCGCGGGGACTGTGCATGCCCTTGGGAACTGGGAGAATCTGCGGGAGATCCTCGCCCGGACAGACAGCTTCAACGCGCTGGCCGCAGAGCAGCAGACGCAGGGCACCGATCTCCTGCCGGCCGATCACGCGGACGACCCCCTGCTTGTCCGTATGGAACAGATCTATCAGGCGGCCAGTGCCATCAGCGGCGCCGCCGCAAAGAAATACCGGCAGGTGCTGGCCGGGCTGGCCATCGCCAGCATGCTCCTGACCATGGCCTTCCTGCTCTATGACGAGGCAGAGGCCCATTGGATGATCCTGCTCTGCGGCGCCATCCTGCTGGCCGCCTGGGGCTGCCGCCGTTTCGCGGTCCGCTCCGACTGCCATCGGCTGTATCTGGAGTGCCGGGCCCTGGCGGAGTCTCTGCGGGTGCAGGCCTATCTCCGCTACGCAGGCAGCGGCATCCAGGCCGCGGATCATCTGTCCTGGACCCAGCAGGAGGAGACCGCCTGGATCATGGACGCCCTCTGCGTGCTGGTTATCGGCCAGGCCCCGACGCAGTCCCATGACATTCGGGAATGCTGGGCGGAAGGGCAGCGGAAATATCACCAGTGGGCCTGTGGCCGGGCGCTCCAGAATTATCAGGTCAGCGAGCGGGTCGTGCAGACTGCCCTGGGACTGAGCATTGTGCTCTATCTCGCCGCCGTAGTCTATGAGCTGCTGTGCGGCGGCCTGTTCTTTCCGTCCAGGCTCTTCGTGTCCGATGTGGAGATCTACCGGACGCTGTTGAAGCTCCTGCTGGGAAGCATCTCCGCCATCACGCTGTTTATCTCCAACTATTACGGCCGTCTGTCTCTGCCCCGGCAGCTGTCCGACCACAGGAAGATGGAACGCTTCTACCGCAAGATGTATGAGCAGCTGGAACTGCATGGGCAGACGGACGCGCTGCTCGCTGTGCTGGCTCGGGAAGAACTGATCGAGAATGGCAATTGGCACTCCTATCAGCGGGACAACACACCGGACATCAGTCTGTGATCTCCAAACAGAATAAGAAAGCGCCTGTCAACAGACAGGCGCTTTCCTGTTTTCATTCTTCGATCTCTTCCAGCCGTTCCTTGTATCGCTCCAGGACATTATAGATGCCATCCTCCGAGAGGACGCCGCGCTTTAAGCCCCGGGGCAGAAAGCCGGAATCGTCGTCGTAATAATCCTGCCACCAGAGGACGCTCTCGTAATAGGCGGCCAACTGCGCCGTCTTTTCCCGCAGCACAAGCAGTTCTGTTTCCGTTAGATCAGACACGCGCAGCAGTCGCTCGACATCCTCCAGCAGTT
>Ga0310695_10002800_pt1 | contig 35818 bp, 57 predicted proteins | sample RumenRJG_04DNA_FD_203882 | JGI IMG/M metagenome (GOLD analysis project Ga0310695, IMG submission 203882) | Bovine rumen microbial communities from Lethbridge, Alberta, Canada - RJG_04 (v2) (version 2) | ecosystem: Host-associated > Mammals > Digestive system > Stomach > Rumen | place: Canada... | reverse complement strand
CTTTACTTTCGTAAACGAGGCATGATATAATAATCATGCCTTGAGCTGAGCTATACTCCAGTTAGTTTTCCGGACTGCGGAGCGTAGCTCATTTTTTAATTCAGGACATGATTATAATGCTGATCCATTAAGATTATGTTAGCGAGCAATTACTGACTTAAAGTCCTCTTTAACAAAGTGCGTTCCGTAATGCGTTTGCATACATTGAATATCCTAACTCCGTTGGATGTAATTTATCTTGAAACATAAGTGAGATATAATCACTATCGTCATTCTCTTTCGGGAACGGAAATTCCCAACCCTGTATGACCGAATACCCGTATTTGAGCGCAACCCTTGTAATTACATTCCTAACATTTGGAAGCGATTGTGTAGGCGGATTGATTGTGATACGCCCCGCTTCATAAATTGGCGTTATCCATATAACCTCACCATTAAAGTTATTTGAAAGATAATCACATATATTTTCAACCGCTGTTTTCAATGTGGCCTCATCAACTCCAAGTTGCCAATCATTTACGCCACCCGCAACGAATACATAATCACTATTTAATGTCGCATTTTGGATCGCTGTGTATATAGAACTATAACCAGTAATGACAGATAGTGTGCTCCCTGTTACGCCAAGATTCGTAAAACTTGCGCCAACCGCCTGTGAAAATAACTTCGGATATTGATTTGTTGCTTGATGCGCAGGAACGCCGCCACTTGCGGCAATATATCCATAAGTAATAGAATCACCAAAGAATTGGATAGATTTGCCGTTAAAAGCGAATGGCTTTTTAACACATGTCACATATTTTGAACCGGCTTCATTAATCCCATAAGCATCAACTATTGAAACATAGTTTTTTGCATTAAATGAATCATAGTATGGATTCGGTGTTGTCGCAAAATTAAACCATGAAACGTAAAGAGTATTACCTTCTTGCGGTGTAAAATTCCATGTTACTTCGGCGGTCGTATTTGGCGCATATAATGTTTTAATTTCGTGATCGTCCGCATCTCTTAATACACCAAAAGCCAATGCTGACGATAGTCCAGAATTCGTCTTAAATTTTACCGATGAAAGTTGTGATGCATCCATCATCATTATTTTATGTGACGTTGACGATGTTGATGCCGGTAAGCCGTTATTATCAATATATCCTTTAGAGTAAAACTGCATTGAATTCAATGCAATTGTCGTATAATCATTACTTACAATTGCGTCGATTTCGTCTACTTTACTATCAATAATTGGGATTTCCGCCGTAATTGTGTTTAGTGATTCAATATCTTTTTCGGCTTCCGTGATTCTCGCATCATAACCGTTTGTTGTCGCAATAGTAATACTCGGATTTTCAAGTATAGCATATCTATTATAAATATATATTTTTGCGGTATTCGCGGGTACATCTACTTCAATATTTTGTGCTGTTGCTGTCTGACTTGGGAATTCTCCATATCCAATAGGCGCACCGCCACTGTTAAGAAAAGCAATCCCATATAGAAACCCGTTATTACCTAAATATGCTTTAATATGCTTAATATTTGATATAGTATCAGCATTATCTATAAGCATCATATGATTTGAACCGGAGCCAGGCGATGAATATGTAACAACTCCAGAATCGGAGATATATCCCGTACCGGTTTTTACATACGCCATATCCTCGATCCCTGTTAACGATAAATCTTCCTTTAAGTCATCTTCTCCGCTCTTCAGCTCGTTGATCGCGCCGACCACACTCGACTTGTCATTGGTCGCGAGCTGGCTCTTGTCACCTGCGATATACTTCGCCACATCATCGATGTCGGCGCGCTTGCCGTTCACCGAATCGAACATTACGAACTGTTCATTCCCGCTTAACGTCGACGTGGTTTCCTGTTCCAGGTCTTCGCATCTTACATCTCCATCCGTCATGATTCTTTCCTCCTTAATTCGAAACGATTGTCTTATGCGGCATCAGCAGTCTGCATCCATCCGGCATAATCAGATATTTGTCTTCCGGCATGACCAGCGCGTACCACTGTTGGATCGGTACGACATCCATCGGCAGCTTCTGCCTGTCAGCGATCCTTTCAACATGCTCCTGTGTCTGTGCATTATACGTGAGATTTATGTTCTGTGACGTCACTTCATACTCACCCTGAAGACGATCATAATTGATATCCACCATATCACCGACCGTCACTCCAGGCATGAACCTTCTCGGATAATCGGCTGATTCCGCGATCTGCTGCTTCTCCTTCAGCTTCCGCTTCGTGTACTCAGCCAAACCTTCATCCGAAGCGAGCGTGACATCCTTTTCCTCGTCTACGACTTCACGTCTTCTCACTACGGTCGAAAGCGGACTGCTCGGATCATCATCCCTCGCTACCGCCACCGCATCTCCTGAAGTCGCCCTGACCACATTCGGCGCTTTGTACCAATCCATTGTCTTCGACGGATTCCGCTCAATAATGTCTGCAGCAATAGCAGAAAATGAGGCCGCCGGCTTTTCAGGCCTCGGTCTCACTCTGATCGTACCATCTCCATCAATGACAAGCTGCCATCCTATGGCATCAAGTATCTTCTGGACCATCGTGACATTCGTCTCATTCTCCTCCGCCACGATGTAATCTTCCAGCGCCGGTGTTCCATCCTCGATCACTACCGGAGCATACACCGGCTTCATCAGCCTCCTGATCGCGGTCCCGGCATTCATCCCATACGGAATGTACTCTCCCAGAAGAAGCGGAATATCCATCGGCAGCAGCACCGAGAAACATTCCAGATCATGTGTCTTCACCACACCATCCGTATCCTCTCTCGGTGCCGAAGCCAGACCCGTGAAAAGCGCCACATGATCCACATCAGCTTCCTGACGTGTATCCATGTACACCCTGATATACCGCTCTCTCGTCTGGTCGAAATCCCTGACCTGAAGATTCGCCGATTGTCTTAATCCTGAAGACGTCCGTGAGATGGAGCCCGATATGAGCTCCACCCTCTCCGTCTCCATCCAATTCACCGGATCAAGGAGCATCGCATAGAACACAGCACTGTATCCTTTTGTATAATCCATGAACTATGCCTCCCATTCTGCCTGTGTCAGACCGTCAAGCTGCGCCCTTCTTGTCGCCTGGATCGCGAGCGTGAGCGACCTGAACATTCCTCCTGTGATATGATCGATATTCTCGTTTGATACATTTACGTTCGCCGCATAGGACGAACCATCCTTCGACCTGACCTGCGCCGGACCACTGTACTTCGCAAGTTGCCTCAGGGTCTTAATATCATCCGTATCTTCGTCCGTCAGAAGGACCGCAGCCATCGTTCCGGTACGATCCACACCTTCCAGCCAATCGCCTTCCGAATGACCACCCAGGTACTTCGTCACTTTGAAATCCTTCGTCCATCCACTGTCCAGATCGACATTCAGCGAAAGCGGCAGCGTGAATCCATTGAAATCGATATACTGATATATCGATTCAAATCCAGCATCATAATCCTGCCATGCCGGCTCCTGATCCGCATCATAGAAGTCGCCGTTCTTCGTCTTCATCACGACACGATATCCGCCGTACTCTCCGATCGCCGGATACGGATCAACGATCACATCATTGAACGAAGCATCCTGATAGATGAGCTCAGGACCATCCACGGACAGACGATATATATCGACCTTATCCGTATTCGCCGCTCCTGACGGCTTCGCTCCGATCGTGATGTATGCAGCCGTGTCATTTATCGCGATCGATGCGGTCGGCTTCACCGGCTGTGTACTCCATGCCACCGTGAAATCCACGGCCGCATCTGCGGTCTGTCCGTATCCATCCGTCACCGTAGCCACGATCCTGTACTTTGCCGTATCGTCCAGATGCGCTCCAGCTGCGATATCGTCCAGCGTGATTGTCTGCTGAGCCTGTCCGGAATATACCCTTCTGGTTATCACTTCGCCTTCATATCCGTGGAACTGTGAATCATCCGGCATCTTCTGCACAAAATCTTCCGCCCTGATTATCTGAAGCAATGTCTGACCGGCTGTTCCCGCTCCTGTCACTGTCACTGTCAGCGGCAATACCTGAAGCGCATACCCATCCACGTCAGGAACATTCGATGACAGACTTACTTGTGTGATCGTACATGTCGGCGGTGTCACAGCTGTGACCGTTACCTTGTCACTCTGCGGGGATTCCATTCCTGACGCAGACACGACCTTCAGAACCAGATCATGCTGCGTGCCCGGTGTCCAATTCGGTGTAAACGTCACATGCTGCGCAGACTTCGCTTCCGCAAGCTTCGAATAAACACCGCTCGCGACTTCACCGATCTCAGCATAGACCTGCGGTGTGCCGTCCATCGATACATACGTCCATGAGCACGTCAGATCATCACCCTTCTTGACCGCATCAGCAGATACATCCAGCACCGGCTTCTGTGGTGCTTCCGTCATGTTCACCATGACCGTCTTCGAATACGGACCATATGTGACCGTCTCTCCGTCATCATAGAGAAGACGAACTCTCACATAGTACACCTTCCCCATCTCGACATCTGCAATATACAGATGTGCCGGTCCTGTGGCTTCCACACGGTGCGTATCCGGCTCATCCGTGCTCTCCCAGGCATTCTCCTTGTCCGCCCAGCTTACCTCTGCACCGTTCGCATTCTCCCAGGGCCAATCCCATCCGACCTCGATATCCTTTCCGTTCCTGACGGCCGTCATGGTCGACGGAGCTTTCGGGATTCCTCCGGATGTGAATACCTTGTCGGAAATCATCATCGGTATGACATTGTAATGCTTCACACCGGCTGTGTCTGTAATATAGCTTTCCTTACCAACATAAGCATACGCATACAAGCCGAGCGTTCCTGTACCTGACCAGCTCGGACATTTTATTCCTAACTTCGTGATCGTGCCCGTTCCTGTCACTACATCCACAACCAGAGCATTCTCCGGATTGCTTGTCGGCTGAAATACGATCGCGACCTTCGCATCCGTGATCGCAGACGTATTCTTCACCGATATCGATATCTCATTCGTCTGTGTCGATGAATTCGTTATCGACAACGATTCCGGCGCTGATACAGAGCTCTTATAAGCGAGCACCGCCGTTCCGAATTCTGCGTTCGCTCCGGTATGATTATCATGAGACGTTGCAACTCTCAGCCACATGCACTCATCATCATCAATGGCCTCCGTCACCTGGACCGCTATATCTCCGGCCGTGGTGTTCCCGCAATCCGTCCATGATCCATCCGCTGTCACACCCATATTTGCCGACGGCTTCCCGATCCGATACTGCAGCGTATAGAAATCCACCGGATGTCCGGCATCTTCCGGTGTGCTCCATGTCGCTGACAAATCCCACACATGTGTTGTCGAATTGTATATCGCTGTCTGAGATGTGATCTCGCCCTTCAGCGGAGCAGCGAACACATGCTTCGAATATGTCCATCCGGAATACCCGCCGATTCCTCTGGCACGTATCCTGAACACCCTTGTTTTCGATGTGTTCGACAGACCTGATTCATCATAATACTTCGAATCATTCAGCGTTCCTGTTGTCGATGTTGCCGAATCCCATTCAGCAAGGCCCTTTACATCCGCCGGACAATTCTGCTTCACTACGGCCTGATACTCTGTGTCCCTGACCGGCTGTTTGTCAGAATTGCTCGATGCCGTCTCCCAGGTATATGTCGACCGGTTGACATAACTATTGTCCCAGCTTTCAGCCACTGCCGGAGCCTTCGGCGGCTTGATAACTATCGTCTTCTCCGTCCATGCCGACCACTGCGGATTATAGTGCTTGCCTTTCTTCGTGTACTCATCCGCCTGGCCTCTTACCCTGAATGCGATTCCGTATAAACGCGTCTTCGTACTCGGATAGTAATCAGATGCCGACAATGTAATCGATTTACTTGTAGCCGTCTGACTTACAGAAAGCGGCACCCATTTCGTTCCGCTTATCTCAAAACCCTGTGACAGGAAATTCCGTCCACTGTCAGCATATTCCTGAGACGGAGCCTCATACAGCTTATATTGCAGCTGCTGTCCGTCTCCATACGTTTCACCCTTCTTCCATGAGAATGTGAACTTCAGACCATCACGCGTGATCTTTAATCCGGTTGGCCTGTCTGTTCCGACTTTCTTCGCAGCCATTCTTTACCTCGCATTCATCTGAAGCTCCAACCTCCGCGCAGCGATATCCGCCCAGCCGTTCGGGTCATCCGCTCCATTTACATACCAGTTATTGATAAACGTATTTCCGCTTCCTGACGTTTCTGAATTTCCGGAAGCAGCCTGTAATTGTGCGCCGGCCTGTGTCGCCGGTACTGTCGCAGCCGCGATCGAACTCGCAACGAGCTTCCGCGCCGCTCCGGCAACTCTCGGAATCTTATCCTCAATTCCAAGCGCATCACCTTCACCGTAATCACGGCCAAGGCCTCTCATCACTCTTGACGGCGATCCTGAATCCTGTTCCTTCTTCGCAGCGTTTATCGCATCCCTGACGAGCTTCGCTCCGGCACGCGCCACATCACGGCACTTACTCAGTATTCCTGACTTGAATCCATTCGCGAAATCATGTCCGAGCCCTGTCGTATTGACCTTCAGCGCATCTTTCGCCGAATCCGCAACCGCTTTCGCAGCCGTCTTCGCCGAGCTCTTTCCGGTTTTTATCTTCTCACTGTATTTCTTCGGAACATCACGCCCAGCCGTCTCCGCTTTGCTTACGCTGTTCTTCATTTCCTTCTCGGTGGTGCCTGACATGCTCTTGATCGCCTTCTCAGCGCGCTTCATCTCTCCGTCATACTTCTTCATCGAAGCATTGACATCCGCGATCTTACGATTCACGTCACCCAGCGCCATCTTATAGCCCTGCTCAGCGACCGCACTATGGTCAGCAGATTCCTGCCACTTCTTCTCAATGGCTGTCCTCTCCTCAATCAGCTTCTGCAGATCAAGCTGAGCCTGAGCCTCTTTCTTTGCCGCTTCAGTAATCAGGTCTTCATATGCCTTTACCATCGCGGCTTCCTTGTATTTGTCTATCTTCTTCTGGATCGCATTCGTGGTCTTGTTGAGCCTGTCCTTTTCCTCATCGTATTTCAGATTCAGACCATCGATCGCGCCATTGAGCTGATTCACATACTCCTTGATTAAAGCCTTCTCTCCGGCACTCTTATGGTCCTTCTTGATGAGCTCGTCCAGCTTCGACTTGTAGATATCTATCTCCGCAGCACTCGCCTCAATAGCCTCAAAGCTTCCGTCTGACGCTTCCTTCCATTCTTCGAATCCCTGCGTCCACTGATGCTGTTCGTCATATGCCTTCTTCACACCCAGAGCCCACGCACCGATACCGATCGTGGCCAGACCGAGCGGACTTATCAGCGCACTCACCACGCCTGTCATTCCGCCGATTCCTGTTGTCATCTGGCTGAGCGGACCCACACCGGCAGCCGTATTCATTCCGAACGTCTGCACCGCAGCGCCCAGATCAGCGAACATCGATATTCCTTTACCGACCACCGTGAGCACGGGACCGCCGAACAGCGTCATGAAAACGAGCACGCCCTGAAGCTCGGGCGGTAATTCAGCAATCGCCTTCACAAGAGCACCAATCGTCTTTATAAACGGAGAGAGCACAGTGACCAGATTCTGAGCACGGTCGGACATTCCGAGCATGCTCGCTTCGCCTTCCTTGAAATACTGGATGAAATACTTCACCGTATCTCCCAGGTCTTTCCCCCATTCCTTGAATGTGCCTTCCGAACGAAGCTGCTTTATCGCCGTTACGATCCCTCGCACTCCATCCTTCAGCGGCTCATATACTCCACTCAGAAAATCCGCTCCGATCAGACCGAACTGTTGTGACAGGACCGTCAATGCTCCTGGAAGCGTTTCCGTACCCATCTTCTCGGCCAATCCTTCATACCGCGATGTCGCTCTGTATAGATCATCGAACGTGATAAGACCCTTCTTGCTCATATCCTGAAGCTCATCAGCCGTCACGCCCAATTCCTTCTGCAGCAGCTTATAGATCGGAATACCTCTCTGGTTGAACTGATTCATCAGCTGAGCCTGAACCTTGCCCTTGCTATAGGCTTTGTTCATCATTCCGCCCATTTCCTCGACGGACACTCCGGCAAGCTGTGCCAGGTCAGCCGTTCTGGTCAGATAATCAGCGAGCTTGTACTTCTCCGTCACTCCCGCTCCGAGGGCTCCTGTCGCGACTTTGCCCATGTCCTGAAGCATGAATCGTGTACCATTTACCGACTTCGACACATCCTCCATGATGCTGTCGAGCTTCTCTCCACGGTATCCCAGAACTTCCATCTGCTTCGACACTTCATCCAGCGCCTTCAGCCTTTCGAAGCCCTTGTACATAGCGATACCGAGAAGCGCACCGGCAAACAGCCTCGCATACCTTGTCGCCCTGGTTAACTTCTGACCGACCTTCTCGACCTGATCTCCCAGATTTTTCACTCCTGACCACTGTGTCTTCGCAAGCTGAGCATTAAGATTCCGCAGCCGTCCCTGTGCCGCCGTGATCTCACGCCGTAGCTTCATATACTCGGCACTGTTCTTCTCAACCTTCTGAGAATCCAGCTGCTTCTGCAATTCTTCGAACTGCTTCAGCTCGTTCTTCGTGGCCTCGATCTTCTGCTTCAGAATCGTCTGCTTCTGCTGAAGCATCTCCGTATTGTGCGGATCAAAGCGGAGCTGACGATTGACTTCCTTCAGACTTGAATCCAGCCCCTTCGCTTCCGCCTTGACTTTATTCAGCGCAGCGGTCAGCTTCGTGGTCTCGCCATCGAACTCTATCGTTATGCCTTTAATCTGTCCGGCCATTTCCTTCTCCCTTATCCGAGGAACTTATCAATATCCTCCTGTGTCGCGTCCCTGATCTTCGGCTTCTTCGGATCAGAACCATTTCCCTGTCCGATATCATGGACTTTGTTCCATTCGTCGCAATAATCAAGAATCGCATTCAGGTCCATCTTCTTCGCTCCCTCAAGCGTTAATCCTCGGTCTGTGGCTGCGATAGTGACTGTATGAACTGTGATCCTATCTTCTCCAGCCTCTCCTGAAGGAGCTTTGCTTTTTTTGTGGATATCATCGACTTCACAAGAACATCCATGACTTCCGGCACGATATCCGCCAGCGGAAATACATCGAAACTGTCCAGCCATGTCCTGACTTCCGGTATATCGTCATCCGCATTCTTCGCAAGAGCCCAAATCACGTTTGTGACCGTTGTTATTTCCATTTCGTATAATTTATCACTGAAGTCGTTTTCATCGACCTCATCGCCATTTACGAGCTCTGTGAGCATATCCAATATGGTATCTAATGCCGGCACTAAATCCGGGATAATATCATGGCCAAACGTCTCCTGATAGATATACGCCCAGCCCCATGACGTGCTTATTTCGAACTTGTTGTTCTTGTCTATCCTGATGACCTTCTTCATTGCTTTTCATTCTTCCTTTCATTCCATTACAGCTTCATCTGCTCAAGCTTCGCGAGGACCTTCGCACATGTCACTTCCTCCACCAGAGCGATGTGCGGGATCGCCGGAGAGCGCCTGGTCGAATTCCATATCGCATGACCTTTCTCCAACAAATGTGTCAACTGATAATCCGTCGCATTATACACGATGTATCCCCTGACACGCCCTCTTGTGATCGCCTTCACAGCCCAGCCTTTCGCATACCTTCCTCCACCGACTTTCTTCTGCTTCGGACTTTTCATATGCAGCAGAGCTTCAGCCTCCAGCGCACCCTTGTGATATTCATCTTCAGACTTCTTCTCGACATTCGCCTCGACCTCATCCAGAATCGCTTCAAGCTGTTCTGCCACAAGTCCCTTCTTACTACGCCTTGCCATCTCCGAACCTCTGCGTGTAATATATCGACCGCCCTCAAAAAAATCGCTCTGAGCTCAAAATAGAGCCTCGATTTTTCGCTATTTTTCAACATTTTTCGTCTTAACGAGCAAAAGCCCCGAGGCTTACGCCCCGGGGTCTGCTTTGCCGTTCTTACATTGACGCTGGCAGCGCCGGTACAGGCGGATTTGAGAACAGTGTCGAATACGCACTGTCTCCGTCATCGTATGTGACTTTAATCAGCCCTGTGGTGTTGTCGCCGATCACATTGATATCCAGCGATTCGGTCTGAGGCTCGATTTCCTCCTCAGTAGTGTTGTGTTCCTCAGTTATAGCACCGAGCTCCACATTGTACATGATGACCTTTCTCGCCTTCTTGTCGCCTTCGATCTGGAACATCAGATAAATCGGCACGTTCGATTTCTTCTTCGTCTCGCCGGTGCCACCGCCTGTCATGGCGACGTAATTCATGAACGATGTCTTGAAATCGTCAGGGAACTTCGCCATTACCAGGTCACCTTCATATCCATTCGCCTGATGACGTACAAAGTACTTCTTGTTGTCGGCGTAGAATATGGATTCAGCGACATCCGGATCAAGATTAAGACTGACCGCTCCAGGTACCGCTTTCGGTGTGCCCAGAGTGACCGTGCCGGCATTATCTGTGTATGTACCAGCATACACGTTCGACAGACCGAATCTCACCTTGTTCGTATCACTCATATTGTTTCCTCCATACTGTGTAATAGATCACAAACAACTTCTCCGTATCGATGTAAACATCTTCCGATTTCTCGTAGATATAGCCTTCCTCCAGAAGCTTACTCTCAAGCCGCTCCTCTGCCGTGCTGTCCTTGCTCCGGAAGTAGTATTCGATGGTATAATCGTTCTTTTTCGAATAGATCGTGTTATCCCCAAAAAACCGCTCCTGACCAGCGCCCAGATAAACCGCATACGGAAGCTCCATCGGCTTTTCAAATCTTCCATACGCAGCCCGTATCCCCAGGCCGCGCAGTAAATCCACTAATTCCATATTTCCGCCTCCGTCAGTAACTTATCAGCAGCGTATTGTCATCCGGCATTTCCAGACGGCATCCATCCGGCATGACCAGATATCCGTCACGCTGCAGCGTCTCCCCGATCCGTGCCTGTACTGTCAGATCGACTTGATCGCCGTCCCAGTACGACCGTATCACGTCATACACCTGCCCGTCATAGACGAGAAGCTTCTCGCCGTTATAATCGATGCGGTGTGATATCGTGATGTTCAGATCAGGCTTCAGATCATGTGTTGCCGCGTCATAAAACTCCGTTCTCGTCACGGACTTCACGTCACAGAACACGCGATGCGGTGTACGCTTCCGCATGATGTTTCCATCCCGATCAGTATCCATGTATTCTTCTGTTATCAAAAAAGCTATATCGTCCATCGTTTACTCCGATTCAATCAGATGTGTGTGAAAAATGAGATTGTTCAGCTGGTAGCGGACCATGCGCGGCATGCCTTCGCCGGTGTCGCGTTTTCTCCACATCCAAGCCGCATACATGATGACGGTCTGCACATGATCGATATCGGCCATATTCAGCTTCACGCCCTCTCTCTCGATTGCCTTCTTCGCCTGATGTAGATACTGCGTCAACCGGTTATCATACGCATCAGCGGTGATTCCCAGGTCGATTTTCAGCGCCTCCAGCATTTCCGATTCATTCATAGCCCGCTACCTCCATTAACTACTGTGACACCGGTGTGTTTGCTGTGTCCGGAGCAAATACGATTGACGCATCGCTCGGTGTGGTGTTCTTGATACCGATAGCCGCAAACGCCTCCGCGATGACCGGCTTTCCATCGTATCTCGCATTCGCCATGTAAACACGTTTCCTATTCAGGAACATGGCATGATCGCTCTGTTCGAATACGATACCTTCACGCTCTGCGAGAAGATATGTATCGAAAAAGCCAACGATAATCATGTTGTCCGGAATAAACTCCAGCGTCTCGATAGGACCGCCGGCAACCGGCATTGTGCCATTGATGCCTGTCACGATAGCTCCTGCAGCATTAATGCTCAGCGCCTGAATCTCAAGCTCGGTCTTAGTATTGTCATTCATGAACCATACTTTCTGACCTCTCGCGCTGTATTTACCCTTCGCGTTCTTCGCCGCGTCAAGGATATTCTGGAACAGCTTGACACCAACACTGTTATCATTGCTGATGGTCTTGATGTTCGTAGAGTGCAGATCAACCCATGTCCTCTCAGTAGCTGAATAATCAGCCGGCTTTGATGTCTGCTTCAGTCTTGTGAAGACACCCTGAGGCATCCTTGTGCCAAGACCAAATAACATGGCTTTATCCAGCGCAAATCCGATTGATGCGCCCAGCACTTCGATGATGGCACCAGCCAGATCAACATCGCTATCCTGAAGCGTAGCCTTGCAGACAGGAATATATCCACCAACGCCCCAGCAATAGACCTCAGCATCATTGAAGCCGAAGCTGAGCTCGTTGACGTTTGCGCAGCAATCTGTCCATACAGCCTCAGGAATCGTTCCCTCGACGATCTCTCTCGCATCGCCTGATACCTGCCTCAGATTGACGTACTTGATAACCTTCGAATATCTTTCGATATTCTCACGGATCAGGCCGACAATCACCTCAGGAATCGTGAGCGCTGCATTTGAGATGGCCCTCTTTTCTCTCATCGCACTTCTGATCTCAGTCAGGAATGCTTTGACATCTTCTCTCTCCACGAATGCTCTTGTCTCAGCAGCATCCATGCCAAAAAGCTTTCTTGTTTCCATGTGTTTCTCCTCTGATCTCTTTTCCGGCTCGGGGTCCTTTTCCGGCTCCGGGTCTTCCTGTTTAGCCTCCAGCTCATCGATCTCCGCCTCGATGCCTCTGATCTTAGTCTCGAGCTCTCCAATCTTCTTCTTGTTCTCCTCACGTGTCGCATCGAACTCAGCGACAGCCGTCTCGACCGCCGAGCGTTCCTCATCGCTCACCGCATCATCGATATCCTTCGCAAGCTCTGCCTCACGTGCTTCGAACCCCGCGGCCTCATCCTGATACTTCTTCAGCTCATCCTGCGCCTCGCGGAGCTCTTTCTGCTTCAGTAAAACTTTAAGCATTTTTTAATCTCCTTCTCTGTTCTTCCTTCCAGGCATCCAGACGTCTCTGATCGAACGCGTCCTTATCAGCATGCCTCGCCTGAAGATTCGTCTCCTTATACGCCGGGAAGGTGCAAACACTAACCTCATACAGCTTGACTTCCTTTATCGTCCAATGAATCGAACCATCGTCTCGGTACTCTGTTTCTTCATCAAGGATGTCGAAGCCAAAGCTCGCCTGTGTCACATCTCTCCTGTCGACACGCGCTTTCGTATTCTTAGCGTCCTGATCGTTCGGATTGACCAGCACACGTCCGTATAGTCCGTGCTCATCGACCGAAAGCTCAAGCGTATTCGCTACGTTACGCCCAAGAACGAGCCTTGTATCGTGATCCGTCAAGCAACGTATATCATCATCAAGCGCGTTATCGAAAGCGTGCCTGTCGATGCTCTCTGTAGCCCCGGGCCATATCTCATAATCCTCGCCGAACACAGCGAAGTAGCCCTCAATATATTCATTTCCATCTTCTGCCTTCCTGGTCTTGAAATCCCCAGGTATGCAGCGTGTCTGTCTCTCACCGATATCTCTCGTCTGTTCCATCATCATTCCTCCTGATTCGTCAGCTTCTTCTGGTTTCCAGCCATGTCAGCCGGAATATAGTTTTCCAGCCTGACAAGCTCGTCCAGACCTTCTCTCGGGCTCATGCCGATTCTGTCTCTCACTTCATTACCATCCACAATGCCTCTGTCATTCAGCGCCGTGAACACTTCAGTTATCGTCTTGATATCCCAATCCATCAGCGACAGAGTATTGAACTTCAGGAACCAATTCGGCGACAGGATCAGCTTATTCGTCATCTCCTGCTGAATACCGACACAAATAGGACCGATCGTGTTCTGGACAAAATTGTTCCATTCAGACTGATGATAATCTCCCACGCCCAGAACGAAACTCGGCACTCCCAGAATCGATGCAACCGTCTTCTTGTCGAGCTCCATATCCTCTGCAATAGCAAGGTCCTTCAGTGTGAGCGGTCTCACCGTCTGGATGTCAAACTGTTCCGCCGGTATCACCCACGGCTTCCCCGCGCCAGCTGTTTCCACGTAATCTTCCAGAATACGATTCCGCTGCGCCGGATCAGCGAACTTCTCATCCATCGCATCGACCTTTACGATCATGCTCGGCTTATACTCGGTACTCAGGAAACCCGTCTTCGTGGCCTGTGCCTGTTTCAAACCGTTCGCCACATCCCTGATCGTTGTAGTGATTCCTTTCCCCATCCACGGATAATGCCTGTCCGGATTATACGTGAAGTGAAGTACATCATCCGGCCTGAACTCCCGTGCATCAATCATCACACGATAATCTGAATATCCGACCGGAAGAAAACTCACACGATCGGCTGCTATGGCCTCCAGACGCTTCAGATACCCCGCTCTTGTATGCGGAAGAACCACCGCGTTCCCCTGTCCTCCGAGCAGCATCGTCTTCACCACGAACATGATGAACTTCTGCCGTGTCATACCCGGTGCCGGTGTGATGTCTATCATCCGGCTGAGCTCATTCACTATCCGCTCATCTCCGCGCTCCGTGTTGTTCATCAGATGGATGGTCAGCGACCCGATCAGAAGCGCCATCTTCAGCACTCCCGCCGTGATCTCCGGACTATTCTCCAGATTCACATATCCTGGAACGCATAAATCACCGGCATTGTCCGTGATGACAAGTGCCGGCTTTGTTCCGCTTTTCTTCTGCCTGATCTGTGCAAAGTTTTTCACCCTTGCGCCCTCCTGTTACGATTTCGGTTTATCGAACCATTTCGCAATTTTAACCTGCTTGCTGTGATCCTCGATATGTCGGACCGCGGCGAATACCGACGCATCGAACAGGTCGATTCTCTGGGTCGGCTGAACTTTTTCGTATTGAACCATATCATCCGTCTTCTCGATCGCCCTCACATTCGACACACAATACTCAAAAGCCTCATTATGGACGTAGTAGAGCTTTCCGTCTTTCGCGTCCTTCTCAATACGTCTGAAGCCTTTTGACTTTATCCAGTAAAGCTGTGGCTGATCCACGATCCTGAAGCCTGCCTTCTGCATCGCCGGAATGTATTCTTCTCCGGCGAACTTCCGGTCATGACCGACTTCACGAATCCTGAAGCCTTTCGCTCTCATTGCCTTGAACCATTCAACGATATCCGATATATTCACGGTCGGACTATTGCACATCGTCAGCCAGCCGTCATCCGCCCAGCCGAAAACCGGAATACTGTCTTCCTCCGACTTCGCCGTCGCCTGTGTGACCGGAAAGAATCCATGCGTGATGATGATGTCCACATAGTCATCACCCATCTCATATCTTCCGAACAGCGCCGCAGCCGTCAGGTCATACATTCTGGACAGGTCCGCTCCGCCATACCACATGATCGGCATCTTCGCGAGCTCATCCAGTGTCCACTTATACTTCGCATCCGAATTCTTGAACTCATCAATGTCGAACCATGATTTCAGCGATGCCGTGTAAATGTTCAGCGACCTCGACAGGAAATCTTTCCTCTGCTGCGGATCATTCTGCGCTTCCAGCGCTTCCTCCATGATTTCTTTCGGCTTTATCGTCACGCCGTAATTCGGATTCGCCTTCATGTGCTGCTCTGCGGACGTATAATCCACTTCGCCATTCTTCGCCTGATCCGCTCTCGCTATGAACACGAATAAGCTGTCATTTTTGACCTTGCCGGTCACTACCTTCACGGCATATTCCTGACGCCGGTATCCATAACTATTGATATTGTCGCCTGCCGTTGTGATACCGACAATCAGCTTATTCAGATACGCTTTCTGTGCCTGTTTGAACAGATTGTACTGTTTCGGGCTCTTATACGAAGCGACCTCATCGCATATCGCGAAATTGCAGTTATACGAATCCTGAGCATTCGGATTCGATGCCAACGCCACTATTTCGATCGAACCATCCGGCATATCATTCTCATCCGTAAACATGTATCCGATCTTGTGATGAAAACTGTTATCCAGCACTTTGAAATCTTTATCCAGCCCGGCATACTTCAGATTGAAATTCAGAAAATCGAAACTCTGCAGCGCCTGATCCAGAGCACCCGCCACGATGTAGCAAGCAGACCCTGATCTCCTCTGCAGAATACTCACCGCCCACGCAAGGCCGGCGATGAAACTCGTTTTCCCGTTCTTCCTTCCAAGCTCGATAAATGCTTCCTTGAATCTCCTCTCATTCGTTCCTACGAACCAAAATCCGAGCAGATTGTATATGATGAATATCTGGAACGGCTCCAAAATAAAAGGCTTGCCAAGTAATGGCTCGCCCTTTATATTCTCGCCCTTCATGTGGACCAGCGTTCCCTGCATTATCGCAATCACCGTATCCGGATCATGTGGCCTGATCTCGATGTCCTTCCGTTCCAGGTCCATCTTGAATCTCAGACACGCCGCCACGATCTCCGCACCGGCACGCTTTTCTTTTCCTGAGAGAACGTCATCCGCATATTTCAGCGCTATTCTCTTATAGCTTTTCATTCTGATCGCCTCCGCTTAATACGCGGGGCCGTCATGCTCATCCAGCATCTTTTGCAGCATCGCCGCCGCCTCTTTATTGTCTACCACCTGCCAGAACGACGGATCAGGATACCTGCTGTCATACGGCAGCACTTCGCAGCCGAGAATCTTCGCCTCAATAGCACATCTTCCGACGGCATACACTTTTCTGTACTTTGCCATCTCTCTCAGAAGCTGCTGCCTCGGCATTCCTGACAGCATCGTCACTTCCTCCGGCAGCACAGCCTCTGCCGCCTTCTGCGGCCTTCCGGCAAAAGCCGTGTCCTTCGTCTTCGGTGCGGAATACTGAAGCACTTCCTTCACATCGACCGAAAGCGGAAGATATAACGCCGGTGCCAGATAACTCATCCGCTCCGCCGTATGCGGTGTCCCGCAAACCAGCACGATGTTGTTATAATGCTTCAGCCAGTCATATACTTCCGGATAAAGATTATTGTGGACGAACACGATCGAATTATCGAACGCCCTTCCAGGTATATTCACTGTCACCCAATTCCGCTCCGTTTTCACGTTCGGAATGATGTTCCTAACTATCTCCTTCGAATAGTAATACGCGCCATTATGTCTGCCGCCCTGGCTCATACTGTGCCACAGCACGTCATATTCAGGATGTGTATGATCGATTATCATTTTCACTATATCCCCAGATTCGCAAGCGCCTGTTCAAAGCTTCCGGCTCTCTTATCGATACCCTCGCCATTCAGCTTCTTGTATCCCGCCGGTGTCAGCCCCAAATCTCTCCAGTATGCAAGCGCAAGCTGATTCTCCTCGTTGATGACCACAAGCGCCGGATTCTTCTTCAGATTCGTATGACCGCCCTCATTCGTGTATTTAATGACAGAACTGTTCCCGCTCTTTCGGTACTGCTCATTCGCGTCATCCCTGATCTCAAGAATGCTCGCCAACTGTTCTATCGTGTCATCGAAGAACGATCTGTACGTTCCGGCTTCCTTGCATGCCGCCACGATCTTCTTTTTCCATTCGTCATGTGTCATATCTACTCAGTAAACCGGCAGCCGCATTTTGGACATACAAGCTCGTCACTGTCCGGCTCATACTTCTTCAGCTCCCGATCAGACACACCGAACTCGCTCCAATCATCCGCGTCCACCGCTGCCATTTCTTCCTTCAGCTTTTCATCATCCCAGGTCGAAAGCTCAGCCACACGATTATCCGCCAGCCTGAACGCTTTCTCCTGAGCCTCCGTCATATCATCCACCACGATCACAGGAACTGTCTTCAGGCCATCTTCCTTCGCAGCCTTCAACCGTGTATGTCCGGCAAGGATGACCATATCCCTGTTCACTATGATCGGATTCAGAAATCCGAACTTCTTCAGACTATTCGCCACCGGCTTCACAGCCTTCTCATTCCTTCTCGGATTGTTCGGATACTCCTTCAGCTTGTCGATTTCGACATCTATCACTTCAGCCATTGTGTATATATTTCCTCCGCTACGTTCGCCATCATATTCGGCGGCACGCTCATTCCTGTCACATACTGTACACTGTTCCCGCAGAAGTCATAATCTTCAGGAAAGCTCTGTACCCTTCTGAAGTCTTCGTCTGTAAATCCTTTCCTGTCAAAAAATCTGTAGAATGAACCACCTGACGTTACTGTCGGACAGACCATCCCATCATCTACTATCTCATGTGAAAAGTAGCATGAACTGTCTCCAGTCAGCCTTTCGCATACCTGTGACAGGTTTTTCTCTCCAGGTATCGCCATATCCAGAAGCTGCTCCATCGCAGAACTACTACTCCGTTCCTTACCTTCAGCGCTCCTGATCTGTCCAAAATAAATCGGATCATAATGAAAATCGAGCTTCAGCTTCGGATACCCCATTCTATTCGCTATAAAGAAAACACGATGCCTGGTCTGCGGAACATCCATCAGCCCAGCATTCAACTTGAACACCTGTACATCATATCCAAGCTCACGGAATCGCTTCACGATCAGATTCACATGGCCTTTCGCCTTTCCTGTCAGAAGCCCAGGTACATTCTCCGCGACCACTACCTTCGGACGCAGCGTTTCCATTGTATCCAAGAAGACGAAGAACAAATCATCAAGTGTCTGCTTCACCTGACCTTCTCGGAACGTCTTTTTCTTTCCCCAGTCTCTCTCACGCACTCCGACTGTCGAAAAGCTTGTACACGGCGGCGAACCGTCCAATATGTCCAGATCATACAATTCATCCGGTATATCGTCTCTCTGATTAAACTCTCTCAAATCCTCACAAAAGTTATACTTCGGATGATTGTTCTCTACATACATCGCATTGATCTTCGGGTCGATCTCCACGTTTCCGAGCACTCTGAATCCGGCTCTTTTATATCCCATCGTGGAACCCCCCCCCACATGAAAAAGTGCTGAACACCTTCACATCACGGGTCGCTTCCAGATCGGACAACTTCCAATCCAGCGAGAACCTATTCATTCCACACGTATCCGCATTCCGGACATTTATGGTCGAACTTCGCGTCATCAAAATCTTCCAGGTCGACTTCCTCGCCCTCACCCAATGATGACGTAACTTCCACCGGCTCCTGCTCATCCACATCGAACGCCGCAAACCCGAACGCGTCCATGTTTATCTCCGGAATGTCCTCCAGCTCATCAGCCAATGCAGCGAAATCCCATTTCGCCAATTCGGCACTCTTGTTGTCCACGATCCTGAACTGCCTGATGTCATTCTCGGACAAACTGTCCACGATCAGACACGGGACCGATTCCATCCCCAGCTTCTCCGCCGCCTTCAGCCTTGTGTGACCGGAAATGATAACATTGTCCTTCGTTATCAGCAGCGGCACCCTGAAGCCGAACGTCCTGATGCTTGCCACCAGAACATCGACCGCGCCCTCGTTTTTCCGAGGATTGTTCTCATACGGCTCAAGCTCTGTCAGCTTTCGCTCCACAATATCCATTTTTCGCCTTTCATTCTGTTATCCTGCGTTCCAGATCAGGTATCTCATATCTGTGATCGATGTCACAGGTATAATCATTAATCACGGTGTAATCCACCACATAATCGTCAATGTCAATTCTTCTGCCACGGATCAGCGCCCACAGGTCCCACGAAATCGGTGACCTCCAGCATGTATGTCCGATCTGCTTCATCCGCTCGATGTCTGCTCTGAAGTGTTCCTGATTCTCGACCTTCATCGCGAACGGCTCGACCCATTTCTTCGGATACTCCGGCGGAAACGGCTTCGCTGATCCGAACAACTCAATGTCATCTGTCTCCGTCTCCACGATCGTCCTGATCGCAGCGGGACTGAACACGACATCTCCAAAAATGTAGCACGCCGGATCATCCATCGGAAAGAACGCGTCGCACCAATGTCCGTCCACATCGTTCAGGTCTCTCGCGAAATACGAATTGTCATGCTGAAGCAGCGGAACTCCGAATCCAGCAAACGCTTGATTATCTGTGCTGATCGCAATATCATTCACGCCATTCTCACGAAGAAGCCTTATTGTTCTCTCGACGATAGTCTCACCCTTGACCTTCAGAAGCTGCCTCGGTGTCTCCCATTCACGGTAATGACCGCCGCACATAATGATATATCTCACTTGAACACCTCCGGCATCCTTCTGCTCCAGCGGTCGACCATCATCCGGCAAATCGCCATCCTGACTTCCGCACTGTCGCATTCCAATATATAATCTTCCATCTCCCGCGTCTGCTGCAGCAACTCAGTAGCCGTCTTCTTATGAGACAGACTTTCGAAATTGTTGTATCGATGAAGAACCGTACACGTTCTGGCCTGCGTACACAGAATCCGTCCGTCATAATTCAGACACACCAGATTGAACAGCTCGTCCTCTCCATACTGAACACCTTCCTTGAACCTGATGTGATGTTCCTCAATAAAGCTCCGTCTGTAAAGCTTGTTCCAGACCATGCACCAGCTTCTCGGAAGCATATCCGGATAATACATTCCCCGATCATTCGCGAATCGATTCTGCTTCACATCATTCAGGAACACACCAATATGATTCGCCTGGACCATATTGATCGTATCGTCCAGAACCATCATGAAGCCGAACAGCCTGAACGCCCCAGGCAGCATCTCATCATCCGCATCAAGGAACGTCACCCACTCTCCGCGAGCATAATCAAGACCCGTATTCCGTGCTCCGCTCACTCCCTGAGCATGCTCATTCTCCACAAGCAGACATCTCTTGTCCTTCATGCTCTCAAGTATCTTCCGGCCGTCATCCTGACTTCCATCATCCACAAATATGAACTCAGCATCCGCTTCCTGTCGGATCAGACTTCCTGCACATCCCTCCAGCCACTTTTCTGAATCCTTATACGGCACAATGACGCTTATTTTCGGTTTCCTTCGTCTTCTCGCCATCTCACAACAAAACCCGGACTTCAAACCCGGGTTTCCTTTTTTTCGGCGGCTTCCAGACCTTTTTTCTTCCAAAAATCGCCTTTTATATATAAATCCTTGTCCCGCGCCGTTCCCTAAAGGGCTGTCAGAAAAAGCCGGGGCCGGGGGGCTTTGTTCCCTTCACGATGCACAATTATCCGCCCGCTCGGCTTTCGTCCGTCTATGGCTCTGTTTTGCCCCTCAGATCGTGCGTCCTTCACGCCATTCTACCTTCGCATTCGGATTCACGTCTGATCCATCGACATACAGCCAGTACATACGTCCTGTTATCTGACACTTCCTGAACTGCAGCACGGTCTCCACTCCATCGACACGCGCATTATACAGCGCCGGTCTCTCCGGTCTGTCCGACCGCCACTCATACTCCGGCTTCTGCTCTGCTTCCTGTTTCTTCTTCCTTGTCATCACACCTTCTCCAGCATCTTCGTCTCCACACTTATCCGCTTACCATTGCCGAACAGCACAGCATACTTGTAATCCTTGCCGAACTGTTCCACTACTTCGTACTCATGCTTCGCGTACATGACTTTTGTTCCAGGCTGATACACTACCGGCTCAGCCTTCACCTTCTTCTTCGTCGCCATGACATCTCTCCATTCTGCCGGCATCAAGCCGCGTCATCACTTCTTCCAGGTCAAGACCATGCGCAAGCGCCGTCCTTCTCGCGAGCTTCACGCCTTCATCGGTCAGCCCGTGCGTGTCACGATCATGAAGACCGTTGTGCTCCTGACTTGTCACTGATATCAGATTCCAATCCGTCCACATGTACTCCGGAAAGAACTCGACAGGCAGAATGTGATGGACCGTGTTTGCCGCCACGATCCTTCCGTATCGCGAGCTCAGCTGTGACCTATACTTATCGCGCCTGAGTATAGCGGCACGCTTACGCTCCCATGCTTTACCATACCGCTTCACTGCCTGCCATTCCTTTCCGGACGTTTATTGTTTAGGAGGTACTGGACCAACATAAAAGCGGACGCCTGTCTCCGGGTGCGTCCGCTCTCATGGTGTGCAATTTTTGAACGAAGCAACAGAGGAACTCCCCAGCTCTCCGTCACTCCGTTCGACTATACCATAACACACTGACCCTGCCTGTCAAGTACTCTCATGGACTCTCATCGACTCTCACGAACTCTCATGAACTCTCATCGACTCTCATCTTTTACTTTTCCGGATAGATTCTTCGGAGAACTTCATCATGCTTCCGGTACACTGTGGATTCACCGTAGTGGATCATGGCTGCTATGTCACGCCATCCGAGACACCGCTCCGTGTACCTGAGCAGAAAGATTATCCGCTCCACATCTTCCAGATCAAACTCATGATATACCATCTCGACAACTTCATCCTGAAGCCGCTCAAGCGCCATCTTCTTCTGGTCCAGCTTCTGTTCCAGGTCGATCACAACATCGGCGAGCGCCGTCTGATTCCCTCCTGAGCTCTGCACTTTCTCCGACGTGTCCAACCCCTTCGGCGAATACAGCCGCGACTTCATCGTCATGATCCGCTCGTCTTCCGCTTCGATGTCCCGTGCCATCTGCGGTATCGATAATAATTCTTCTTTGCTAATCATGACGCGCCTCCAGACCTTTATCCTTCCGCCATCCATTGTGCTTCATCCACGGACGCTCACCGAGCTTCTGAGTATGTCGCTTCCTGTTCAGCTCTCTCTTATACACTGCCAGCTCCTCCTTGTACTGTGCGTATCTCTCGCACTTCCTGTGGCAATCCTCTGTCCCCTTATCCGGGTCTTCCGCCGTCCTGAACTTACAATCCAGACACGGACCTTCCGGCATCTTCATAATACGCTCCGATCCCTTTTCATTCTCTATCATCGACATACACTTTTATGATGACTTCGACACACGGCTCATCAGCCCATTTCTTTCCGGCGATTATATTAACGACCTGCTTGTCATCACGATACGCCTGTCCATTCAGACCATCCATCACGATCTTGACCACATTATCCAGATCGGGCTTCCTCGTCGGAACCAGCTCACCGTCCACCATCATCTTCCGTCTCACCTTGCTCGCGTTCTTCGGTATCCCGTAGTACGCCGTGACGAATAACATGACCGGTCTCTCGGTCATCCTGATCCGACCTCCGTCAGGACCGCCGGCTTTGTTCGCAGCCTCCCAGTACTTTCTTATCACCAGTTTCTCATACGCCACCGTCTCACTCGGCGTGTACGCATGCCCCGCTCTGGTAACTCTCGGACGCTGCTTCCCTCTCGGGTCTCCTGGTACCACGAATCTAATCTTTTCCCACCAGCTCATTCTGTTTCTCCTCTTTCTTCCGCTTCCGATCAGCCACAAGCACCGTCCCGATTATCATTCCGACGAGGCCGAACACGAACCCGATCAGAAAGAATCCGAGCTTAATCTCAATGAACATCCTTCCTGTCCTTTCCGTCTTCAAAGCGCTCGCTCCTGAACTCTTTCAAGTACTCCAGATCATTCAGAGACTTCACGATCGCATCGCTGACATCTGCATCCGTCTGCTTCATCGCCTCGATCAGATCACTTTTTTCCTGCTCAGACTTCTGTGTCTCTCTCCATAACAGCACTTCCTGATTGACGGCCATCGCCATCCTGACCACTTCACTCACCGCAATAATCTTCAGTAACGTCTTAGTCTTCATCTTTCGCCTCCCAATCTTCACATCCTTCATCATAGAATGTCGGACATCCACAGTTTTCACTTTCTTCATTCGTACAGTAGAACCCGCCGATCTGCCGCACTCCGCTTCCATCTGTGTCATACTTGTTGAATCTGCATGTACCGCAGCACTCACGTCCTCTGCTCATGCTTTGCCTCCTCTGAAATATTCACCGCCCAGCGTTGTGAATTTTATGGTGTATGCGTTTACCAACTTGTGCATCGTATCATATGGTGTTTTTGCTCCTGTCTCACCTTCATGATATGCGACAAATGCACCGTCTTCCTGCAATGTTTTTATTCTGCCTATTTCAAACCGCTCGCCATTTGTGTAGATGATATACTCACCCTCCACAAAGTCATCCTTACTCATTTTCATCCTCCTCAATTATTTTCACCGGTATTACTTCATACTCAGCACCACACCTTCTGGACCTCAAATCCATCATCGCCTCCTCATAATCCTCATAAACAAATCCACTGCACTCTGATGTTATCTGATGTGGCGGATGGTATCTGTAATCTGTGCCTCGGACGAACTTCTTCGTTCGTCTATTCCTTATTGCATAGCTCATCTCCCAGCCTTCTTTCCTTCCGAATCAATTCTCCCAGCGTGTACGCACAATCCGCACAGATCGGTATCTCTGTGTGCCTCACATCTCTGATCGGAATGAAGCCACCACAGAAGATACATTTACAGCCGAACCTCGGCGATTCTGTCTCATCCTTCACTTCCATCATCATTCCCTCCTCCTGAACACACGTGCAGCCGAACATGTCGCAAAGTGCGATTGATATCCATACGCCTCCGATGTCGGATCATAATCACCTGACACTACTCTCCCATCCGGACATACAAGTGTCAAACTTCCTTTCGTGCCCGGTACCATTTCTCTGAATGTTATTTTCTGCGGATCACACGGCATCGACTTTCCCGATGTGAGCTTGATCCAGATGATGTCCGCACCGCATGACTTACACTTACTCATCGACAAACGCCTCCGCCTCTGCATCTTCCACTTTCCCAAGTTTCTTCTGTAATTCATATAATTCAGCCTTCAGCTCATCATTCTCTTTCTTCAAAGCCTCATTCTGAGTATTGCGCGCATACTTATCTTCATCCGCTTTATTTATACGTTCATCCGCCGTAGCACAATCGCTCACAAGCTTCCGGTACTCTCCCAGAGTGATCGTCACTGTCAGCTCACCACTCGCAAGGAAATTGTCTTCATTCGAACCATAATGATCCAGTTTCTTGTCCAATATGACATCTTTTATCGTTGTGTTTTCCATCTTTTACTTCTCCTTTACTCCTCCGCTTCTATTAGGGGCGACATCACCATTTTCCAGAGCCTGTCACCACTCTCGCTTCCATGATTCAGCAGTGTTACCTTATTGCGTGCACATTGGATATCTGTTGTCGCGTAACACTCGCCTCGTCCGCAAAGCCCGCAGCCCGGATTGCCGAAGCATTTCGGGTTACCTCCGCATAAAAATACCGCCTTCTCTGTTGGCATTACTCTTGCTCCTTTCCGATCCATCTGCTCATATCCCTTTGATTTGCCAGTATTTGCAATATACGGCACAGCATCAGCTCACAGTTATATTTCATGCTCTCGCTCCTTTATAACAGCGCAATATCCAACAACGTGATGGTCTAAAACAGCTACCACCCTCACATGCTCTTTACACCATTGTTTAATTCTTTTCTTCTTCTGCCGTTTATTCATGCTCTTGCTCCTTTAACTTCGCCATCTCCTGATGCACTTTATTTGTCCAATGGCGCAACTTAATTTCTGACCAGATGATTGCAACAGTGCATCCACCCATAATGATAAGGCATATTATTTTAATCATTTTCTCTCCTTTCTGTTGACTTTTGCCTTGCCCCACCTGCAAAGGCCGTCCCATTCAAGCCTCCCTACTTTTGTATATCAAGCCCCGCGGTCAGGGGTTTCGCTCATCATTATCGACACAGGGGCTTGTCGATGACATGCAATTATTTTTGTTCAGTTGTTTTGTTTCATTGAAATATTTTATTGAGCGACCACGGGGCATGACATCAAACTGTCTTCCAATCAGCGACACGATCCTGATCGATCCATCGCTCTTTCTTGCTCAGACCATCTCCTTCTCTGCGCCATCTGTCCGGCGCTCCCACATACTTGTTGAAGCGTATCAGCTTCGCCAGATACTGCTCTCCTGTAAGAAGCGTAATCAGACAGACCGTTCCATACGGCGCGCCCATCACTTCACCGAAAGGCTGTTGCGTTCTTCCAATTCAGCGCCGGGCACTTTCTCACCGCCATTAATGGCCTTCTTGATAGCAGCCTTGTCCGGCTTCAGATCATACACTTCTTCGACATACTTCTTCGGAATCTTCGCCACGTCCAGAATATTCACAGCCTGACTTTTACGATATGAACATCTTCCCTTCGCCGTCTCAAAACTATGTCCAGCGAGAACGTGATCCAAGAATCCGATCGTGCCTTCGTTCCTGTTCTCAAGCGATGTAATCCGATCCGTGATACGCTTCTTCTCGGCCTTCAGCTCCGCGATCAAAGCGGCCCTGTTCTTCACGATGCACATCACGCCCTCGATCTTCTTATCCTTCTCCTCAAGCAGAGCATTGAACGCTTCCTCATCCACGATTTCTCCAGTCTCCGGATCAAAGCACTTTTCCAGAGCCTCATCAATTTCATAAAGTTTCATTTTCTCCTCCTTCACATTTTCCAGAATGACATCTGTCCAGGTACATGTCTCCTGAGCATCCGGTACGCTCTCATATTCTCCTCATGCGACACCCATCTCAGATTCGTCGGGCTGTTGTCTCTTTTGTCGCCGTTGATGTGGTCGACTTCATTCCGTTCCTGACTTTGACCGTCACAATACACCCAAGCAATCGCCCTGTGTGCCTTTATATTCACACCGCCCACATGGACCGATAAATACTTCTTGTTGTGGTCACTGTACTCACCGAGCTTCAGAAGTCTGCCGCGCTCTCCGTAAATCTTGCCCTGATACACATAACATCTGTCCGTGCATCTCCTGTACTCAGGAATCCCGGAAATCAGCACGCCATCATTCCACGGACGTCCAGCCTTTATGTACTCATCCAATGTCTCATAAATCATCATGTCCATTTCCTCAGAACGGCACGTCTTCATCTATCTGCTCAAAATCCGTCATCTGCTGCTGTTGTGGCTGCGCCGGCGGCTGAGCCTGTGGCTGTGCCGGTGCCATCTGCGGCTGCGGTGCCGGTGCCGGCTGATACGGCTGAGCGTATCCCTGTCCGTTGTAATACTGCGTCTGCTGTGGCTGCTGCTGTGGTGGATACGGCTGCTGATACGGAACATTCGCCGGCTGTCCGTACTGAACCGGCTGTGGATATCCCTGTGGCGGCCTTGACGGCTGAATCTGCGGCTGCTGCTGATATGTCGGCTGCTGGATCAGAAAGTCATTCACTACGAACTTATGCTGAATCGTGCCGTCACGCTTCGTGAAATAGCTCACAAAGAAATCCTTGAACTCCACCTTGCTTCTGTCCATGATCTGTGTTCCCTGCGGAAAATCCACAGGCCAGTACTCAAACGTCTTCTCACCATTACCATCTTTTCCAGCCACCGCGACACTGTACCAGGTACCGCCCTGCTCCGTGTCATGCCGGAATATCGTCTTCACCCAATTATTCATCACATTGCCTTTCTGCCGTTCTGTGCGGCCATCCTCTTTTCTGCTTCCTCCTGAATCCGTGCCCATTCATCCGGATGTTCAACTTTGAACGCATCGATCAGAGCCTGATGCTCTGCTTCCATCTGAGCCTCCCTCCGTGCCTGTTCACGAAGACCAAGCTCACGCCCCGGACTTCCCTTGAGCTCCTTACATGCAGCCTTTATCTGTCCGACCTTCGGAAATCTCATCTGCGGTGTGTCATCATTCGCAACATAATATCTCATCGCCGCCCTGATGCCATCCACACCGAACGTGATATACTCTTGCTCCAACTGAATCGCCCACGACCTCGCAAGTGCGAGAAGCTCACGCTCATCCATCCTCCGGCACCTGACATACTGAATCAATTCCTCATTGAACAGCTTCACCAGATGCCCTGCGAATAATCTCCATCCGTCCGGCTTCGTATTCCCGTTCTCCTCACGAAGCTGAATCCGCCTGACATCCACAAGCTGTTTTTCTGTCTTCAGCTGCTCGTCTGTCATCATCCTGTAATGGTCAGACCAATTCTGCACTGTCAAGACATTCATATCCTGTATCCTCCGTTCATACTGTTTTCAAAATCAGCGGCAGCCTCCGGTGACGCACTCCCGATCAGAGCCTCCGCGACCGCTTCAGCCCTGTCCATATTTGACGGGTCAGGCCTGTTGTCATATCGTCCTTCCAGAATGTGTGTCCAATTCGAAGGCGAACCGACTATCCAATCGAAATCCGCCTTGAATGACTTCACCTTCCCTGTCAGAAAATCTGACGCCTCCGCTCGCTCAAACACTTCCCTGAACGCATCCAGATCATTCTTCTTGTCCTTCAGCCTCGCCTTGATGTGTCTGATCCGTTCCTTCGTCAGATCACGTACATGCGGAAGGTCGACACATATCGAATGATATAGATCAACTACTTCCTGCGGACGGACATCGGCGGCTTGCCGCTTTTGTGTTACTCCCTCAGAATTATTCTTAATATCTTTTATACTTTTCTTCTTTTCTTCTTTTGCTGGTTTTTCGCTGCCAGCGGAAGTCCAACGACCATCCACCGACCGTCCAGCGGATTTGTCTGCTCTCGCCTTTCCCGCAGCGGATGTCTGCTTCCACTTGTCAACGATGCGCTTCGCCGCATAAAACACGGCTGCACCTGTACTCGGCTGTGGCTCCTTGCCATCCAGCGCATAGTCTATGAGCGCATCATAGAAATCAGCACGGTCATCTTTCTCAAGCTGCTCCGCCATCTCCCTGTACACTCTCATAAACGGAAAACGATCTGCCATAACTATCCCTCAATATCCTTCTGCATCTGCTCCAGCGCCGCCTGATATACTTCATCCGGACTGCCGGGCTTCAGATCATACTGTGCTGCAACATCCGGAAGCGCGATCCCGTGGCTGTTCGCATAAGCAATGAGCCTCTGCCTCCATGTCAGCGGTGTTGTCATCACAGGAGCCTGCTGTGCGATATAGCCCTGATCCTGAGCGCCCTGTACTATCGTCAAATCCTCTGCATCATTGTCATCGACCGCTATTCCGTAGACCATGTAAAGCGAATATCTTCTCGCATACGTCAGCGCCGATCCGTGAGCCTGCGCCGGATTCTGCTTTCCGTTCGACAATGTGGCATTGACCACCATCGCTCCGCGGATGTCCAATTCCTCAGGAACTACATCGTCAGGAAATCTGTGTGTCCAAACATACGTGTTGTGATCCGTCTCATCCGTCTTCGTGTACTGATAGTACTTTCCGTGGATGGAATCGATGTACACATGGACCTTCGCCATATCCGCGTACTTGTATCCATATCCGTCTTTATTCTTCCCGATCGTCGCTTTCGCCATCGTTCTCCGCCTCCTTCACTTCTTCCAGGTCGATCGCCGGCACACAATTCTTGAACATCCGTCTCACTGCCGGAGCCCTAAGCATGAACCGCTCTCCATCGATCACATCATCAAGCAATATCTCTCTGTCATCTGTCCAAGCATTCATCAGAATCAGCGTCTCGCCTTCCGGTGAAAGCTTCATGCCGATTATCAGATAGATGCCACTGATTTCTTCTGTGCTCTGCCCTGCTTCGTCCCTCTTAAACTCCACCACGGCCTCGCCAATCAATGATTCACTTATCATCTGTACTTCCTTTCTGCGAGCATGCTCGCCTATAAAACATTATCCAGCACCCAGCATCCGAACCATGCCCAAGCGCACAAACCGAAGAAAACGCCCAATGCAATGAGCATGCTCTTGACCTGCTCGATTATCCAATCCCTCATTTCTTCTTCCTCCTCTTGAATGCCTTAGCCTCACTCTTGAACGCTTCCTCATAGCACATGTCACATGCCGGGGTAAAGTCACAGCATCCTTCCCTGAACTCACATCCCTTGCTCCTGCAGCGTCTGTCCTTCCCCTTGACGAAATGCTTACAATCGATACAATGAAGGACTATTCCCTTCAATTCGAAGTATTCAGCCACTGTCTCAGGAATCTTCACCGTCTCCTCATAAATGAAATGAACGGTCATCGGGGCAGAATCCCATACAAGCTCTGCGTCATCCGTGATCTGTTCGCTCATCTCGTTGAACTGCCGATCGAATGCTTTCGCCGTGCTCGCATGTACCGTCACTGACTTTTTCTTAGTGATAATTTTCATAACAAAAAATGCACACCTCCTTCCACTTCGGAAATGTGCATTATACAATACATAGTGACTATATGTATATGTCCCGATATTTATGACCAATGTCATAATTTAGGGAATAGATATTGCACACTCCGAAGACACCGTAGATCAGGCCTGATCCGTTGATTTTTCAGCAATCCAAGCCTGTATAAGATTAGAGACAGAACGGCGCTCTTTTTCAGCAATTTGCTTCAGTTTTTTATGTTCTTCATCTGTCATGCAGATACATATCTGAATCGACTTTGCCATGTCAGAACTCCTTTCTTTACATCATTATATAACGAGCATATAATGAATACAACCGCTAATTTTCATAACATTTCTTGATAACTCAGGAGGCATGATATGGGCATTGAATTCTCACACTACGGCGAAGAACGCGACTTCGACGCCACCGATGAAGAAATTGAAATCTTCGAAGAACTTCAGGGCATGACCGCACTCAAGCAGCTCCCCGCTCCACTTGAACTCACAGCCAAGAGCAGCAGCTATCTCACAGCCACTGTCGGTGTTTGGGACCTGGCCAGATTCAAATATACCGACCGTGCGAAATGGATAATGATACCGCTTGCCGAAAAAGCTCAGAAGCACCGGATCACATCCGTGGATCAGATACACGACTTCATCGATCTGATCGATAAGGCTGTCGACAAAATCAGAAAAGGATGGGACATGTAATTATACGGCCCACCCCGATAAAATCGCTCAGAAGCGAAAATAGAGCCTCACAGAATCGTCCGTGAGGCTCTTTTCTTACTTTTCATTCTCAATGTCTTCCCTGACGCATCTTTCTAGCAGCTTCAGCACGTATGCCGGAGGCTGCCTCTGTCCGATCTCCCAATGATGCAGCGTGCCGACCGGTATCCCGTACTTCTCCGAGAACTTTCCCTGAGACAAACCCGTCATTTCCCTGAGCTCTTTAATCGTCATCTTCTTCCTCCACAAAATACATCTTATAAGCATACTCACCACAGTACCCAGCAGCCGCCAAGAAGAACTCCCTGTAACATGCCACTTCCTCATCACTATCAGCATGAACGATCACACAGTCATCTGATATCTCCACTGTCCGATCCAGTACCCATGCGAATCTCTTTTCACCTTCTTCTGTGAGCTTCAAAGGACCAACAAAAGCAATCCCCAGCTCCTCATTGTAATCATCATACACATCGATATCAATATCCTTCTGAATCAAATCTCTGATCTTCATGTTTTACCTCCTTAGGAATTGTGATAACCTTTACCGTTTTCACCGCGTTCGATCAACGCCGCTCTCATGCTTTCTACATTCATGCAGCCTGGAACCGGCTGACCATTTTCAACAGCTTCCCAAATCATATTTTTTAGATTTGTCGTGCTTTGCTTGCGCGCTTCTGCTAATTGCCAAGAATAATACATATCTTTTACCTCCTTACTCTGCAATCTCATCAATAAATGCTTTTGCTTCATCAATCGTTCTGAACATCAGATCATCTCCACAGTACTGAACTGAATATTCATCCTCTCCATAGAAGTCATGATCGATTCCATATCCTTTGTACATTTCAGTTGTCATTTTCTTACCTCCTTGTGCTCAGGTTTCTTTCCCTCCTGATATTATTTATTATAATCCATTGGCTTATATTTGTCAGCGCCTTTTTTCAAAAAAATCGAAAATTTTTCAAATAAAAAAGCCCCCGGAAGCTCAAGCTCTCCCGGGGTGAAAGGTTAGTAGCAACCGGAGGCTGCCCCTCCGGCGACCAGTACTATTTCGCTCTGTACACACGCACGAACTCCTTCCCTGACTTGTTCAGCATGGCTGCGACATTCTTCGTTGTCCTTCCATACCACTTCTGATGCGATGCGTGCTTGATTTTGCCATCTGCATACATGCAGATATGGCCCTTGTTGCTGTTCTTCTTCTGATAGATGATATAATCTCCATCTTTCAGCTTGTCCTTCGTGGCGTTCTTAACCAAGCTGAACTTATCCGACTTCGGCAGATACTTTATCTGATCCGAAAGACCGCGAGGGAATTTCTTGTCCACTCCTGACGACCTCGCCACCGTGCCACCGAAAACATCGCAGCTTGCGCCCTTCTGTGGAGCCTTTCCCCATTTGCTTCGGTCAGGATACACTTCATTCAGCGCTGCCTTGTATGCTTTTGTCGGCTTTCCTCCTGGATATCTCGCTTCATCCGGCGCTCCTGGATAAGCGAGCGCTGTTGCAGTCTTAGCAAGCTTCGCCCTGTTCGACACATAGACCGGAACTCCGATATACTTCAATATGCCTTTAGCTATGGCACGTCCATACTTCTTCGCCTGCTTCAGGGTCTTCAGGTCCATCTTAATCGAACCGGTCTCCAGAATTATTCCTGGCTCGGTGCTGTTCACTTCGAACTTCTGATTATCGCCCTTGCCGCCCTTGTACTTCAGCTTCATATACGTCGCCACGTACTTCGCGACCGCAGCACCCATTTTCTTTTCTTCCGCTGATCCATAATAGTACATCACTCCACTTGTGGCGAGCTTATAATCGCAATGAACCGAAATGTACAGATCAGCGCCATTGTTATTCGCCCACGCCACACTTGACTTCATGTTACGGTTATTATCCTTGTCAGCATCCGTCAGGACCTTCACACCGGATTTCCTGAGGAGCGCAGCCGCAGCCTTCACGATCGGAAGCATCAGACCGGCTTCTGTGTACTTTCCGTATGTGCATCCTGGGTCCCACGATCCGTCCAGCGACTTCCCGTGTCCGACCATCAAAGCCAGCACATCCTTATTTTTGTTCCACTTCATCCGGCTCACCATCCTCTGTCTCAGCTTCAGCATCCGCCTCATCATCGTCATCGTCATCATTCTCATCCGGATCATAAACATCCACGACTATGTTCGGATCAATCTTCTTCAGCCGTGTAATATACGTGCCCTCCTCAGCCTCCGGTGTGTAGTCATTGTTGTAATACGTTGTCCACGCATCCACCGCAAGACACGCAAGCGAGAGCACCGTCGCCACAATAGCTGCGACCCAGATCACCTCTGTCACACCATACACGACTTCATAAACGACCTTCCATACGGCCATGACTTCCATCACTGAAGCCGCTACTCTTGCAATAGTCCTTTTCTGTGTTTCACTGTTCATAATGTCTCCTTCCTATATCAAGGCGGCGCTCCGATGTCAGAATGAAAAGCGAAGAACACCGGAGCAGCCCCGCCGTGATAACTATTTGTTCTCAAACCACTCCGGCTTTGCTATGTCATTTTCTTCAAGCCACTTATTGAATATGGAGGTCATATACCAATTACCCTTCAACGTCGCGAAGTAATATTCAGCCAGCTTCAGAATCTCTCTTTTCTCCGTCGGCTGAAGTGTGATCAGGAACAGAAGCTGCATCCTCAGACCATCCTTCTCCAGCTTATCCAGCCGCGTAGTGACAGGAAGAGAGTGCATACGATCCCATCTCTCTATCAGAAACTTGATAAACAAAAACAAATTGCCGCTTGCCAAAATCGCAAGTAAAATCTTCTCTGCCATGATGCCCTCCTTATGCTCCATATTTCACCCACAACACCATTACATCAGCCGTGATGCTTGCCGTCGCCGAATTGCCTGAATCATTACGAATGTGAATATGAATATTACACGTACCCTCGTCACAATCCGTAAGATAACACGACCTGACCGATGTCGCTTGTTTATTCGAATGAAAGCCCGCGATTGATAACGGATAATAGCCTGCCTTTGTCTTCACTTCGGCATATTCCAGATGACCTCCTGCAGCCAAAGCCGACGTGCTCATCGTTAATGTGTACGTTTCAACATCGAATGCTGACGGAAGTACTGCGACGTCATCCTGCAGCGCCGCAATAGCATCCGCGTTATTCTCCGCCAATGTCCACAAAGCATCATAGCCGCTTAGATCAAACTTATTTACTCCTCCTGGTGCCCAAATTGAAAATCCGCCAGTATTCTGGAGCAATCCGTCCTTACCGAGAACCATTGCCCAGAAACCACCTTCGCCATCAAACGCATATATTGATGAAGCAAAATACTTCACGCCATTCCTGACGCCATGTGTCGCATTAAAAAAGGCCATTGGCATGGTGTTCATGTCAAAGCCTTCTACATCTCTGGATGATAATGTTGCATCATTCCTCACGCCGGCTTCATCGGTTCCCTTGCATACTACGATTCTGTGCGAATCCTGAAGGCCGAATGCGCTTCCATCTTCACTGTACTTCACCACAGCCTTTCCTGACGCAAGCGAAGCCCTGTTCGCGCTGAGCTCAGACAGGATCAGTGTTCCCTCACGTATCCTGACCGAATTACTCCTCAGGAGCAGATTCCCTCCTGTCGGATTCCTCAGAAAATTTTCACGGCTGATTTCAGTCACATGCGCTCCGGCTTCATCTCCTGACCCATTCATGAACCAGAAATACTGCTGCGTTTTCTCTACACCTTCATTCGCCGCTCCCGCAGATTCCAGCGCAGCGTCCGCTGTCTCCTGAGCATGGATCGCTTTCGTGTCATCCGTAGGCGGCGATGTCTGATTTCCGAGGATCACACCCTTCCCGCCATTTATCCGGCATTGTATCGTATCCCCGGGCTTGCACTCTATCGTCTTCACACACGGCGTTTCATCCGCTCCGCCAGGTGCGTGAACCCAGACCGTATCACCGTCCAGCCTCAGGACCGTTGCCTGTGTGACTTTTGCCTTCGTCTTCTTCGACAGCCTGACATCCACCATCTCCACGATCATGTCAATGAACCGATTCAATCCGTTGTCATTCATTTTCTCTCCTTATGCTGAATACCTGAGATACGAAGCATGCGCCTTCTCGTCCGATGTGTACACGTACTCCATCGTTGTGTCGATATTTGTATGTCCAAGCAGCTTCCTGATCTCCTGTATGTCCATTCCCCTGTTCGCCAGACTTGTGGCGAACGTCCTTCTGAACCGGTGCGGATGGACATTCTCCACACCGGCTCGCTTTCCTAATTCATGCAGCACATGCCGAACACCGCCGGGATTGATAGGCTTTCCCTCGATGTTCAGGAACACCGCGCCATCGAACGCCTTCCGATCTGCTAGGTACGCCCTCAGATGCTGCCGTGCCAGGTCGGTCATATACACCGTCCGTTCCTTCGCTCCTTTACCATGCCGGACATGTATCGACATTTCTCCGAAATTGACGTCCTGAATCTCCAGCCCCGTGAGCTCGGACACTCTCATTCCTGTCGAAAGCAGAAGCTCCACAATCGCCCTCTCCTTTAGAGACCGGCATGCGAACCGCAGCGCATCGATCTCGATCGTACTGTACGGCAACCGGACTTTATTCGGACACTTGATCGGTGGAATGTTCATCAGCGGATTCTTCGTGATATGGTCCTCCTGAAGCAGCCACTGAAAGAACGCCGACAGATTCGCCCTGGTATTCTCCAGCGTGGTATTCGACACGCCTCTCTGCTTCTCCTCCGCAAGGAACAGCCGGATGTCATACACGCCCATATCCGTGTAATTCTTTCCTGACGCTCTCGCCAGCTTCTCAGCCGTCCGTCTGTACTGCGCTATCGTCTTATCACTCTTGCCTCCGATCGAAAGACACGCACAGTATCTGTTCAGCAGATTCTCATTTACATGCGGACACAGAATCAATTCCTTCGATGCCGTGCTCAGATCATAATCCTTCAGGAGCCCTGTCACCACGAACACCGCCCTGTCCAAATCATCCCCTTTCAGGACCGCAGCGAGCCCGATCTCCGCCCTCTGCAGAAACTCAGCCTTATAATCTCGTCCCATTAAAAATACCTCCTTTACT
>Ga0310695_10002798_pt1 | contig 35825 bp, 39 predicted proteins | sample RumenRJG_04DNA_FD_203882 | JGI IMG/M metagenome (GOLD analysis project Ga0310695, IMG submission 203882) | Bovine rumen microbial communities from Lethbridge, Alberta, Canada - RJG_04 (v2) (version 2) | ecosystem: Host-associated > Mammals > Digestive system > Stomach > Rumen | place: Canada... | reverse complement strand
CTATTCATTTTTCAAGGTTCAACTGATTCCAACGTTTACGTTGCATCTTTCTTGCTATTTATAAGACCCTGAAAAATTAGCTTGACTTTTTATAGCTGGTCTTTCTGAGTAACGCGGGTTGTATTAAGGATTATCAGTTCTTGCTTAAGTCTTTTTCCTCAAGCTCGATAAGGTACTTAATCAGTCTCAAACGCTGTCTGTGGTCCAACGTGGAAGGGTCTGTCTGAGAGAATTCGATCGTTGTCCCATCGTCCGAGACGAAATCGACATTGGTCTCTTTTGCTGACGGTTCCGATTTAGGAATGATCTCGATCTCATAGTTGAAGGCATCAAGATAAGCGATGAAGGTCGAGAGCTTCATGTCGTTGACGCCGCGCTCGAGGCGGTAAATGCTCGTAGGTTCGATCTTGAGTTTCTCTGCGAGATCTTTGGCGGAGATGTTCTCCTTGCGCTTCCCGACTGCCTGTTCCAAAAGTGTCTTATACATAATCAAACGCTGTGCATTATCGTTGTTCATAATGGTGTCTCCTTTGTTGTATTTTGATTGGATTATAACACGAATGTTCACAAATGCAATAGGAAGTGAACACAAATGTTCAGAAAATAGTGAGACTAAATGGGAGCATAGTTAGGCTTATAATATAAAAGTATCAATCACACGGGGGATGAACTTATGCCTATGATGGAAAGACCTGAGGTCAGGGACTGCAATGGCGGCAGATGCTGGGAGCACGGATTTGATTCATTTACGATGAAGGTCTTTGTTCCTGATAACGATCTGGACGGGCAGACCAATAACTACGGATTCAGAGCGCCGCTCCTGCTTGTTTTCGAGGACGCGAAAAAAGATATGGAGAGCGCTGTCAACTTCGCTCATGACACCGGACTTGCAAAGATCGCAGCCAGGTACGATTCAAGCGTGCTGTTCATTTATCCGACGGCTGAAGGCGGGTGGTCCTCATGCGACAGTTCACTCTATGCCGATGTCATAGCTGAGATAAAGATGATCCAGGTCTATAAGGACGGGATCGTTGAGAACTTCAATTTCTTTACTCAGACGTTTGAAGGATATTTTGCAAGAGGCGCGATCTTCCGTGCGGATATCTACAGCTATGGAAAGTCGGCTGATTATGTCGCGAAAAACCTTCTGAAGAAGATCGACGGCCAGTATCTGTGGGGTCCGGGTGAGATCACGCCTGCCATGTGTTCAATGGAGAATTTAAGCGTCGTTCCTGATGTCGAGCGTAAAGACATTGCGGTCTTAAGCGTCGGCAACAGCGAAGAGATAAACAAGGCTTTTGAAGGTTCAGAGAACCTCCTGATCAAGGATAAAGCAGATTATATAAGTGACTTTGATTCCTTCGTAAAGAAGTTCAAGATGTGGTGCGGCAAGATCGAATTCGAGCCGGACTTTGAAGCACTCAACATGACTGAAGATACCGGCTTTGTTGAAGTCACGACATCTCCTGATAATGAGTTCCTGCCGGTGAAGACACCGACACATAAGGTGGGATATTTCGCATACTACAACAAGTGCCTTATGGATAAAGGAAATGTGCCTCTGGTCATAGGTTTCCACGGCGGTGGAGATTCCTCAATGTATCTGACATATGTTGCAGGATGGTGGGATGTCGCGCGCAAGAATGATTTTCTCTTCGTATCGGTCGAGAACCATCAGTTCGTCACCGCGACGGAAGCAAAAGAAGTCATCGAGACGCTTATGACACGTTATCCGATCGATCCTGCACGCATCTATGCGACGGGCTTCTCGATGGGCAGCGGTAAGACATGGGATCTTTATCAGGAGTATCCTGAGATCCTTGCAGGCATTATGCCCGCAAGCGCGCTTTTTCCTGTATATACGACATTCTTCGGAAAGCCCGTCACCGACAGGCTCAATAAGACCCACGCAGTTCCGGTGTTCTATTCAGGCGGCGAGAAGTCACATCTTGGAGAGCTTTCTTTCCAAAATGAATCATCGCTCGAGCGCGTTAAGTATGTTGCAGAAGTAAACAAGCTCAAGAAGTCTTTTGCAGACGTATCTTTCGAGAACAAGGAGAACTGGGAAGATCCCATCTGGGGCATTCCGGGCGACCGCATAGAGAAAGAATACGATGAGACAAGAGGTGCGACACTGACGATCAACTATTACGACAGCGAGGACGGCGTGTGCAGGACTGCTTTTGCGAGCGTCAATAACCAGGTCCACGAATGCAGACAGCACAGCATCGAGTGTGCATGGAAGTTCATATCACAGTTCAGGCGTGAGAACTGAGAATAAAACAGGAGCGGAAAATGAGAAGAATACTTTGTTTTGGCGATTCACTTACATGGGGCTTTGATCCGGAAACCCGCGTAAGATTTGAAGAAGACAGCAGGTGGCCATGCGTTATGCAGGAAGCATTAGGTGACGGCTACAAGGTCATTGAAGAGGGTCAGAACGGCAGGACGATCGCTACAGAAGACCCGGCCGAAGGCGAGAAAAACGGACTTACATATATCGGTCCCTGCCTTGAGAGCCACGCGCCACTGGATTACGTCATACTCATGCTCGGCTCCAACGACTGCAAGAGGAAGTTCTCATATTCCGCAATGGATATAGCCGGCGAGATGCAGATAATGCTTGAGAAGATTCAGTCTTATAACCGATTCATGTGTAACGACAGGATCAGGGTAATTCTTGTGTCGCCCCCGCATATCGCAGATTCCATAAAGGATTCCTGGCTTGGCGACAGCTTCGGTTACGAGAATTCCGTCAAGCTCTCGAAAGAGCTCTCTTCCTGGTACAAACAGCTCGCAGACATGTACGGCTGCACATTCGTTGATGCTGCAGAATACGTGAAAGTCAGCGATGCTGACGGTGTTCATATGAACAGCGAAGCACAGCGCAAATTAGGAAATATCCTTGCTGAAGTTGTTCTGAAGGCAGGTAAATAAAACAGACTGTCTGCACTCTTACAGATTGTCCCATTAATCGAACTGCCTTCCGTTTCTTATCGTGCTATAATGACCCGCGATATTACTTTTAGGAAGCTTTAGGCATGGAACAGTATGAATGGGAGCAGCTTTCTCCCGAGGAGAAAAAGAAGCAGTTGTATTTGAATCAGAAGCAGACTCTGGAGGCGTTTCTGGAGCGGGGAGCGATCTCGAGAGCTCAGTATGATAAGAGTCTTGGTGATCTTACCGAGAAGATGGGAATGGCATAAATATGATATCGATCTACAGGAAATATCACATTGCATACTGGTGCGTGGGCATCATAGAGATCATTGTCATGGTGGCAGTGATGATCGGATTCTGGAGAGATGTCTGGTATTTCCCGGTTCTGGTAACTTTAGGGACAATTCCGTTTATTATGGTAGATGTAGTTGTCTTTATGCGGCTTGCTTCGAAGAAGCTTTCCAAGGAAGTATTGCCTCTCTTCTATAATTGTCATGTACATGAATTCATAAATGAGTTGAACAGGCTGTTTGCCAAAAAGGCAAAAGGAACCAATATATCGCTTTACAATTCATTGGTTGCAAGGGGTTATGGCTCTATCGATGATTATGATTCGGTATACGAATGCTGCCAAAAGATCAAGGCCAAAGGATATAAGGCTGAATGTCACAGGTCCATGATCGAATATTACCTGAAGAACGAACAGTTTGACAAAGCTCAGGAAGAAATGGAAGCACTTCGAAAACTCATGGAGAAAATGAAGAATCCTAAGTATATAGAGGGTTGTGAACTCAGCATAAAGAATGCGGAATATTACATCAGGATAAAGCAGGGCAACTACGAAGGCGCTGAAGAGCACTATCAGAAACAGCTGGACACCATCAAGCCGCTCTATCCCATAACCGAGGCCAGCTATTCACATGCTCTGGGAAAGCTCCTTTTCTTAAAAGGTGAACCTGAAAGGGCAAGAAAATATCTTCAGAAGGCAGTCGATCTTGGCGGCGATACCAAGTATAAGAAGTTTGCCGAAGAACTGCTCTTAAAGCTCGACGAAGAGTAAGCGCAAATTTTATCCTTTATTCTCCAGAATACGTTCTACCGCATCCTCATACTCTGCATATTTCTTTGCTTTCAGCAGGCGCTTGATATCGCGTTCGGAGCCTTCGAAGAGATTCTGCCAGTAAGACCAGAGTTCCTTCGTCTTGTATAGCACATTGATGTCGGGCGATAAGATCTTCTGATACTCGTGATAGACCGTGTCGTGCAGCTGTCTGAATTTTGTATAGTCCGTTTCTGATGCAAAGCCTGTAAGCTTGTCTGCAAGAGAGGGGTCAAATAGAAGACCTCTGCCTATCATTACCGTGTCAGGACTTGTACCGAAGACACCCGATAAATCATCGTAGTCTTTGACTGTATAGATATTGCCGTTATACACGAGCGGGTTCTTCGAATGCTCCAGAGCGTATGCGTAATACTCTTTCCTGGGCTCGCCCTTATAGAAGTCAAACCTTATCCTCGGGTGTACGATCAGCTCGCTTATGGGATACCTGTTAAAGATCTCCACGAGGTCGCAGAACTCATCAGGATCTGAGTAGCCGAGCCTTGTCTTGACCGATATCTTCATGTTATCGGAAGCCGCATAAGAGAAGATGTCATCAAGGAATTTCTGAAGATCAAGGGTCTCCTGCAGAAACCCCGCACCTTTGCCCTTCGCACAGACGGTTCCGGAAGGACAGCCGAGATTGAGGTTCACCTCGCAGTAGCCCATATCATGCAGTTCCTTTGACGCTTCAATAAAGTGCCCGGATCTGCAGGTAAGGATCTGCGGGACTAGGTTTATGCCTTTATTATTTTCCGGGCTGACGTCTTTGCGCTCTCTGGGCGTCATCGGGCACTTCTCGGCAGGCGAGATGAACGGCGTGAAGAACTTGTCGACATGGCCGTAGATCCCGCAGAATGCATTGCGGAATATATAACTTGTAATGCCTTCGAGCGGCGCGAAATAAATCTTCATCTCGTTCATGGATACATTCTATCGTAATATTATGGAAAGCTTTTCGAGAAATTTGCGAAAAAAGTGAAACCGGCGGAACCAAAACTGCACTTATATAGGTGAACGGCCGTTCAGAATAACTTTGAGGTGAGACTTGTGAACGAAGCAAAAGCGCTTAATTTACTTAAGTCAGGGGATCAGGAAGCCCTGGAATGGTTTATAGACCGTTACAGTGCTTATGTGGGAACCGTAGTAAGCAATATCCTTAAGGACTCCATGAGTCATGAGGATATCGAAGAAGTCACGGCGGATGTTTTCGTGACCTTATGGAGCTCTGCGGCAAATCTCTATCCCCTGAACATTAAAGGGTATTTGAGCCGCGTGGCAAGGAGCCTTTCCATGCAGAAATTGCGGGACAAGGTATCGGAGCTTCCTTTGGATGAGGACATTCTTATCTTAGATGATGATACGGAGTTCGAGAGAGTCGCAAAAGAGGATCAGGATCTGGCGGTCAGGAAAGCGGTTTATTCCATGACGCAGCCGGACAAAGAGATCTTCTTACGGTTCTACTATTACTGCCAGAGTGTATCGGAGATCGCAAAACAAATGCAGATGAATCCATCCACGGTCAAGACCAAGCTTAAACGCGGACGCGAAAGATTACGTCATATCCTCAACGAATATAAAGGAGGCGATACAGATGAAAGTCAATATTTATGATCTGATGGAAAATATCGAAGACTCTTCTGTCCGGATGGAAGATAATTCCGTCGTCTCCTCTGAAAGGATAAAGGAGTTGACGAGAATGAAGATTCAAAACGCATCAAATAAAAAGAGAAGTTCAAAGAAGACCATACTTACAGTGGGCATTGCCGTTGCGGTCGTTGCAGCACTGGGAGCCACCGCATTCGCGGCAATCAACGGCGGCCTGGCAAACTTATCATTCGGAAAGAGTTCATGGGGTCCTTCGATAGAAGAAGACATCAAGAATTCAGTACCTCCGCGCGAGTTCGTTTCCTCGCAGGGATATCCCGATTCGCCGGAGTATCAGGCGACAAAAGAATGGATCGCATTCGATGACAGCTACGACAGGGAATTTAAGATCCTCGATGCTTTCGATGCGGAAACAAAGCGCACAGGCACAGACCCGTTTGCTGAAAAGTATGGTGATTATGGTGTTTATTCTCAAGAGATGGCAGACAAGATCGACGAGATATGCGCCAAGTATAAGCTTAAGCTTCACACAGGATGTGACGATGCCGACGAGAAGATCCTTGAAGAGAAGTACGGTGTTGATCTCTTCGCTGACGGCGTCGAGGGCGGCGGATACCAGTACGATGACGGAACATTCCAGCTGGATTCAACGTTCAACGGCATCAATTTCCAGATCAGAAGATGCATGAAAGGATATTTTGATACCGTATATCTCAATGCCGGCAGCATCGAAAAGTACGAGCAGTGGACATACACGACCAAGAGCGGCGTAACGGTCAATATTGCATACAATCCTACTGATAACGGGTTCTGCAAAGCGATCATCTCTGTAAATCTTGAGAACAGCTTTGTATCGATCAACGTCCTCCCCTGGGATGACAATGGCGAACTCAGATCCATATCAAAAGAGGACATCGAGAATCTGGCCGAGCAGTTCCATTTCGAGAACATGTAAGACGGGGAAAGCCGGAATAGAGCACTTAACAGCGGGTCACCTCAAGCGAGGCGGCCCGCTTGTGTATTGGTGGGAAAGAGCTGTGCCCCAATCCCACCTTCACTATGCAAACTCATACCAACGGTAGGAAAAATAAAATCCAAATAGTATTAGTAATCAGTTCAAATCGAAGCCGGCATCCGCTATCATAAGGTCAAAAGACAGCAGACGGGGGATAACAACATGGATATCAGACTTGCCGAGAACTTGAAGCGGATGAGGAAGGAGCGTTCGCTCACGCAGGAGGCGCTGGCCGATGCTTTAGGCGTTACGGCAGGTGCGGTCTATAAGTGGGAAGCGGGGCTCTCGTCGCCGGAACTGGAGATGCTGGTCAGGATCGCGGATCTTTTCGACACCTCCGTGGATAACTTATTAGGTTATGAGATGGCGGAGAACCGCAAGCGCTCCATAACGGATCAGATCTACGGATATATCGTCTCCAAGGACAGAGCCGGGCTGGAGTTCGCGGAGAAGGCGCTGACCAAATATCCGAATGATTTTAATGTGCTCGTGGCGTCGGCGAAGATATATCTTACGTTCGGTATGGAAGAGCGGAATAACGGGTGGATGAGACGTGCGATCGAGCTTTTCGAGAAAGCATTAGGAATAGTGCCGCACGATATAAATCCGAAATACGGCAAACTCGCGATAATAGGCGATATCGCGCTCCTGAATTTTCTTGTCAACGACAGGGACAAGGCGCTGGACATGATGAAGAAGAACAACGAGGCAGGAGTCTTCAATTCCAAGATCGGTTGGCTTACGGCTCTTAAAGGAGAGACGGACAATGCATGCCTGAACCAGCTGGCGATTGCTTTCTGGGACAGTATTGCTGACATTAACAACACCTCCATGGGACTTTTGTATTACTACTGCAACCGCCATGACTGGGAGCGCGCAAAAACCGTCGCGAGGTGGAGTATAGACAATCTTGTAAGTCTCAGGAAAAATGACGAGCCGTGTTTCTTTGATAAGACTAATGCTGCTTTCCTGATATCGGAAAGCTATGCGTATTTCATGACCGGCGACAAGGCTCATGCCGGGGAACTCATAGATGAAGCAAAAAGGCTTGCGGAGTACTTTGACGCCGCGCCTGACGATAATGCGGATATCATTAAGCTGTTCGACATCTCGTACGAGACGAGCACTTTTACGATGCTCGGAAGGACCGGCAATGAAACTATCCATACGGTTCTTGATCTGATAGGCGACAAGAAATTCACAGCGTTCGCGACAAAATAAAAACCTAAAAAGGAATCAGCCATGAAGACAAAAAACTTATATGTGGAACTGAAGTCTCAGTTCCATAGGGACAACCACGCCAATTATATCCTCTCGGTCATAGGAGCACTTCTCTCCGGCATGATGTGCATGGGCATATCCTGGATCCTTGGAGAGCTCCTCGATACCGCAGCCGGCAAAGGAAATTACAGCATAATGGAGCTCTTGTGGATCTCATGGGCAGTCGCTGTATTCTTCCTGTTCGCATCTTTCCTGAACTACTATGCCAAGCCCAGGTATGTAAAGAAGGCCATGCAGAACTATAAGGAGGCGCTTTTCCGCAAGCTTACGGAGAAGAACATCACGTCCTTCCGGAATGAGAATACGGCAACATATCTCTCGGCACTGACGAATGACTGCGCTTCGATAGAGACAAATTATCTGGACAAGGAATTCTGGTTCGTATACAGGGCATCCTCGTTCTTCTTTGCGCTCGCGCTCATGATCTTCTATTCACCGTTGCTGACAGCCGTTGCAATAGGCGTGACATTCGTTCCGCTCCTTGTATCGCTCCTGTCGGGCAAAAAGCTCGCTGCCAGGGAAGTGAAAGTATCAGACGGCAACAAGAGCTTTACGGCCACCAACAGCGACTGCCTGAACGGCTTCTCGGTAGTTAAGAGCTTCAGGGCTGAAGGCGCCGTATCGGGACTTTTCTCCAGAGAGAACACGAAGCTCGAGACTTCCAAATTCAAAAGGACGAGGCTCCGCATCTTTATCGATACATTAAGCCAGCTGTCAGGCATGTCCGCACAGCTCACGGTCTTCTTTGTCGGTGCGTATCTTGCACTCACCGGCAAGGGGCTTTCGGCAGGCAACGTCATGATGTTCGTAAACCTCATGAACTTCGTTGTAGCTCCGGTCGCCGAACTTCCCGGCCTTCTTGCCGGCAGGAAAGCTTCGGATGCCCTGATCAGAAAGGTCTCTGAAGCACTGGAGAAGAGCTCGTATACAGGCGGCGATAAAGTACTGTCCAGGCTCTCGAAAAGCATCTCCCTCAAGAACGTCTCCTTCTCCTACGAAGAAGGCAAAGAGGTCCTGCATGACATATCCGTCGATTTTGAGGCCGGAAAATCCTATGCGATCGTCGGCTCTTCCGGAAGCGGCAAATCCACTCTTCTTAATCTCATCCTGTCCGGTGCATGCGGTGCCGAATACAGCGGAAAGATAAGCTGGGACGAAGAAGATCTTAAGGATTCATCGTCGGATTCTCTTTTCGATCAGGTGGCATCGATACAGCAGAACGTGTTCGTGTTCAATTCATCCATAAAGGACAACATCACGATGTTCCGCGACTTCCCTGAAGAGAAGGTCAAGCAGGCGGCTATGCGCGCAAATCTCGGCGAACTCATAAATGAGCGCGGCGAAGATTATCTCTGCGGAGAGAACGGCAGCGGCTTATCAGGCGGCGAGAAGCAAAGGATCTCAATTGCCAGGAGCCTTCTTAAGGATTCATCTGTCCTCCTGGCTGACGAGATAACTGCAGCGCTGGATTCCCATACTGCATACAAGGTCTCTTCCGATATTCTTGATCTTACGGGCCTTACAAGGATCGTCGTCACGCACTCGCTCGACGAGAAGCTCATGAAAAGATATGACAAGATCCTCGTAATGAAGAACGGCAGGATCGAAGAGCAGGGCACCTTCGACGAGCTTATGGCAAGAAGGAAATACTTCCACGCATTGTTTACTGTTGAGGTGTGATTATAGATTGATAAATCTTCGTCAATACTTCCAGAGTAATACGGGGATCTGTTATTCACATGGAAACAGTGCACGGCATTTGCTTCGGTCACTATCGCAAACCCCGATTTTTCGAGCAAGAAAGATAGAAAAACGCCATTTTCTGTCTTTTTTGCTCTTTTTTTAGCCGTTTGCGATAGTGGTGCACACAGGCTGCCTCCTTAACCGGAGACAGCCTTTTCTTATGGATGTTGATCCGTCTGTGATAAACTTAAGTAGTCATCAGACTTGCGAACGATGAAAGTCTCGGCCGCATCAGGAAAGCGTCATTTTTGAGCACTTGGTAAATAAGGGGAGAAGCTATGAGCCTTAGAACGGTAATGATATTTCCGGAATTCGAGAATATGTATGTGATCGATCCTGTCAGGAACAGGTACGATCCGTTGGCGAAGCTTGTCAGGCCGCATATCACCATCGTGTTTCCGTTTGAGTCAGATATGAGCAATGAGGAGCTGTCCGGTATCTTGGACAGAAGGCTTGCGTCTTTTGGTCCGTTTGATATTGAGATGCAGGGCTTTGCGAAGCACAGCGTGCCGGCCGGCAACTATCTTTTTCTTAACATGACAAAGGGCGCGGAAGAGATCAAGAAGATCCATGAGGAGCTCTACAAGAACGAATTTGCGCCCTTTGACAAGGGCTTTGAATATGTGCCGCACATGACTGTCGGAAAGCTTGATACGGAAGAGGCGTTGGACGATGCGTTTAGTACGGTCAAGTATAAGCGGGATGTTTTCGCGTGCACGGTAAACAAGATCTCTGTGGAGATGATCGGCGAGCATGAGGGATCGATCATCATACTCGAAAAAGAACTTAAGCAGAGTGCCGCAGCGCCTGTTGTGCCTGTAACTCCTGCCGTCAGTGACCGTGATCCTGTTGCCGGTGCTGTCAGCACCCCGGAAGTACCTGAAAACAGGCCGCTTGATGCGGAATACGGGAAGATCTTAAATTGCATTAAGAGCGGCGACTATGCCGGGGCGATAAAGCTCCTGAATACGGCAGATGACAGCAAGGATCCGGTCTGCTATGCACTTATGAAGATCCTTAGTGCCTACCGGTCCGGAAGCACGGTGGAAATTATGAAGAAGCTGTCTTCGAATGCCTCTCTGACGGGCCATTTGCTGATGAGGGACGATACGAAGGCTCTTTTTTCTTCGCTGAATTCTGCCGGCAGCCTTATGGACGCTCATATGATCGAATACTGCATGCTCGCGTTAATGCTCTCGGGCATAAGTAAGATGGAGATCAGCAGTGCTTTTGTAAAGAGTTCTAAGTCCTCCGCGAGCGGCGGCCGCAGGTCTGCATTCGCGAAGATGGACAGTGAGGATACGCATAATTACAACAAATACGGGGAGCTGCAGAATACCAGGGAACCGTATGAATTCGATTTTTTTGAAGAATTGAACGATATCGGAGTAAAATATAAGAGCGCTGTCACACATCCTGACAGGAACTTCGAAAGCGTTGCTATGGCTAATCTCAGTCTGATAGGGGACCTCTTCATTCTGGGCAACAGGGCTGCAATTGATGCGAATCCGAATGATGACGGTAGAGTCAGATATGTTAGTGAGCACGACTACGGAGTTAACAAGCCGCCGGTCACCGTGGACGATGAGAGTTATGGTAATGCCGGCGAGGAAACAAAAGATAAAATAGCGGTATATTGCAATGAGCTCGAAAACAAATACCCGACAGACGAAGCAAGGCAAGCGCGTCTGGAAGAGCTGACAGAGCTCATAAGACAGGAAGAGGAAAAGATACTTAAGGGCACTTACAGATATAAAGAGGACTGATTTTATGGCAAAGACATTTAAGACAGGGGATATCATCACCATCTACTTCGGAGATTCCATAAGAAAGCTCCTGCGCAAAGCTCTGCGCAAGAAGCACACATATTTAGTTGAATATACTGTCATCGCCAAAGATGGCGAGATGCTGACGATCCTTCCGAATTCCAAAGTTAAGGATGTGGATGAACCGTATGAGATCACGGCTCTTCGTATAAACAGATCCGACAGGCATATCCTGACCCGCGGCGAGCTTGAGAATCTCCGCACGTGCGGCAAGAGCGAATTTTATCAGTTCGCCGAGGAACGCGGATACAATTCCAAGGAATTCAAGGAAGCGTTCAAGCCTTTCCGCAAAGCAGCCAAAAAGGAAGACTGAGAGTATCTCGGACCTTAATCTTTAATGCCTCTTACCGTAAGGCCGGAGACGAAGTATTTCTGAAGGAACGGATATGCGATCATGAGGGGCAGCATCGATAAGATCGCCAGGGCTGACCTTAATGTCTGCGGGGTGATCGGATATGGCCGGGGTTGGTGCATGTTGGTGATGGTGCCCGGCTGGGCTGTGACGGTATTGAAATACTTAAATATCTCTAATTGCAGGGTCGTGTATTCGTATTTAAATCTGTTGTACAGATATGCATCGAACCACGAGTTCCATTGAGTCGTGGCAATGAAGAGTGCGATCGCCGCATAAACAGGTTTGCACAAAGGCGATATGATGCTCCAGAAGATCCTCATGTAACCGGCGCCTTCAAGCTGTGCCGCCTCTTCCAGTGATTCCGGAATATTCTTCATGTACGTTCTCATAACGATCAAATACAGACCGCTGACCAGGCCGGGGATGACATAGACCCAGAATGTCTGCGTCAGATGCATTTTCCTGTACAAGTATAATGTCGGGATAATGCCCGCCTGCGCATATATCGTGATGATCCAGAACAGCGAGAGGCCTGATCTGAAGATGAATTTCCTGCGGCTGATGATATAAGCGAGCAGAGCGTTCGCAAAGACGCCAAGAAACGTTCCGATCACGGTCCTTGCTGCTGTGATGGCAGCGCCCCTCCAAATACTTTCTCTCTTGAACAGGATAGCTTCATAGCTTTTTAATGACCACACGCGCGGGAAAAAGTGGATCCCTCCTTTTATGGAATCCGTTCCGTCGCTTAAAGAATATGCCAGCGTGTTGAACACAGGATAAAGGGTAATAAATGCGAATATGGAGAGGAACACATAGAGAAACACTTTGAAGACAATGTCCGATGCTGCCCTCTTTTGCTTAAGTCTGATATTACCGTTTGAAACATTTTCGAGACTTGCCATGGTATCGTCCTCCCAAAGCACCGCCTAAGAAATCCCTGTTTACCATCTATAGGTTAGCACGCCAAAAACCGCCGTAACAACGGACAAACTCTGACATTAATACCGTATAATTTCAGACTTTTGGGGTGGGACAGAAAAACTATGGTTAACGGTTATTTCCCTGAAGGAACCTTTCCGTAAAGGAAAGGCTTTGCTAATTTTCTTGCAAAGAAATCAACGAGCGGTCCCATGAAGAAGGCTGTGATGATGGTGCCTGCACCGATTACGGCGCCGATTCCGGAGACGGATGCACCGGACAGGAAGTAGAGTGCAACGCCAAGGATAACGCATACGACGTCGGTGACTATCCTTACATACTTGAACTTGCCGATGTGCCAGGTATTGGAGATTATGAGCGCGACTGCATCGTATGTTGATACGCCGATATCAGCGGTCATATAGAACGATGAAGCTACGCAGATTATCAGTATTCCGATGATGAGACAGACGGATCTGCCGGGGATGCCAAGCACAGGGAAGAAGTTTTCGAGCATCTTCAAAGAGAACTCGGCGATATAACCGATCAGGAAGAGGTTTATGAATGTTGCAAGTCCGATATAATGCCTGTCGAAGATCAGGCTGAACAGGAGCATGATCACGTTGACTATGACATAGAGCGTGCCGAAGCCTATCGGGATGACACAATCAAGCCCTGCCATCAGTGACTGGAACGGGTCGACTCCGAACATCGCGCGCTTGAAAAAGCCAACTGCGACACCGCAGATGAGCACGCCGAATATGCTCATCAGTATGCGCTTGACCATATGGTCTTTCTTGAAAAAAGCCTTTATCTTATTCATGGGGAAATCATAAAACAATTGCCTGAAAGCGACAATCCAGGATCATTGTTTTTATATCAATTAAAGGCTGCCAAGTTCCCGTGCATCCGATTTTCCGCAAATTATACTCAAGATATCTTTATTTACGCTGACGGAGTGTGTTATAAGTAAATGTATGTGAATAAAGGGGGACAGATAAATGGAAAATTTCAGTGGTGAATTAAGAGCAGTAAAGCTTGATCTTAAGGCATGTGTAGTCAACATCAATGCTGAAGACGGAAGCGGCCTTATAGGCGTCGAATACAAGGGCCACAAGGACTTAGAGCCTGATGCTGCATTTGCGGACGGCATCCTTAGCTTTACCCAGAAGCCTGTGAACGGAGTCCGTCTGGGCGTCATGGCGTTCAACCAGCCGAGGATCACCGTTACGGTCGGGAAAGATACTTTCCTGAATTACGTTGATATAAAGGTCAATGCCGGCAACATCAGCATTAAGGGTATCTCTGCAGACTGGCTGTCCGCAGTCGTAAGTGCAGGAAATATCAATGTCAGCGACAGTAATTTCCTTAAAGCCGACATCAAGGCAAAGGCAGGGAATACCAATATCAGCAACACAAACCTCAATCAGGTCTCGGTAGATGTAAAGACCGGAAATGCCAAGCTGAATGCCGCAGAGGAACTTGATCAGTACGATATCGACTGCAAAGTAAGAACCGGGAACATCAGGATCGGCGATGAGAAGTCTTCCGGAGGCTACAGTTCCAAAGGACAGGATGGAAGCAGCATCAAGGTCAAAACTAACACAGGAAGCATCGAGATCGATTAAGAGTGAAGATATTAGTACTCGGCGGAACAAGATTCTTCGGAATACATATGGTGAATGACCTTCTTGATAAGGGTCATGATGTAACGATTGCGACCAGAGGCAGGACTCCTGATAACTTCGGCGGCAGAGTAGAACGCATCACGTTTGAGAGAACTGACTCGGCAAGTGTCAGGGAAGCGCTGGCGGGGAAGCATTTCGACGTCATCATAGACAAGATCGCGTACTGCTCGAATGATATCAGAATGCTGATGGATGCTGCAGACTTTGACAGATATATCTACATGTCCAGCACGGCTGTTTACGATCCAAAGCATGTAGATACTAAAGAAGATGAGTTCGACGGCATGAAGGGTGATCTGGTGTGGTGCAACAGGCAGGATTTCCCTTACGATGTGATAAAGAGACATGCAGAATATGCCTTGTGGCAGAAGTATTCAGACAGGAACTTTACGGCGGTCAGGTACCCTTTTGTAATAGGCAGAGACGATTACACAAAGAGGCTGTTATTCTATGTTGAGCACGCCGTGAAAAAGATCCCGATGTATATCGACAATATCGATGCGCAGATGGGATTCATCAGGTCCGACGAGGCCGGAAAATTCATGTCTTTCCTGGTTGATAATGAACTCAGAGGCGCCGTCAACGGAAGCTCAAAAGGCGTCATTTCCATGCGTGAAGTTCTTGATTACGTCGAAAAGAAGACCGGCTGCCGTGCGCTCCTTGCAGACGATGGCGACAAGGCACCTTATAACGGCGAGAGTGAATACAGCATCAATACCGATAAGGCAGAAGCATTGGGCTTCAAATTTACGACGCTCAAAGACTGGATCTATGATCTGATCGACTATTACATCGGTCTGGTAAGAGAATAAAAATACAGCAAACTTTCCTGAATTTGATCTCATGGGCAATGGTAGAATTGTCCCCATATAAGCAGACGGGTGATATCCGCAAAACATGGCAGAGACAGGAGTCAGCAAATGAGCAAAGCTATTATTTTCGATCTTGACGGAACACTTTGGGATGCAACGGGATGCTCCGTGGATATATGGAACAGGGTGTTCGACAAGCATGAAGAAGTAAGCATCAGGATGACGAAGGAGATGTCGGCAGGGCTCATGGGCAAGACCATGCCTGAGATCGGAGAGGCGCTGTTTCCGGACATGCCGGAAGATATGCGCATGAAGATAGTGGATGACTTCGGTGATGAGGAAGTCAAGTATCTTACAGAGCACGGCGCGGTGCTTTTCGAGGGCGTCGAAAAGACACTTGCTAAATTAGAGATAGACCATGATCTATATATCGTGAGCAATTGCCAGGACGGCTATGTTCCCGCGTTCCTGCACGCGCATAAGATGGAGAAGTATTTCAAAGATATTGAGATGTCCGGCAGGACTGGCATGGATAAGGGCAGTAATATCAGGCTGCTTATGGAGCGTAACGGCATAAAGAGTGCGGTTTACATCGGTGATACAGAAGGCGACGAGAAGGCTGCAAGAGCTGCCGGGATCCCCTTTATCTGGGCATCCTACGGATTCGGAAAAGCTGCTGCGCCGGACGTGGTGATCACGAGCATAACCGACCTTGCGAACTGTCAGTTGTAAATTACACGATCAATTAAAATTGTCATATATTTGATGCTGATTTGATGAATCGGCATTTTACTATTAAGGTGTCTTCTTCTTTTTTGAAGGCATTTGTAACGTTATGGGGATAATGTTTCAGGAACAGCGTATGGGGGAATTATTATTATGCGTGTTTCAGGGAGAATTCTATCTTTAGTACTGTCGGTCGTTATGCTTGCATCAGTCTGCCTCACAGCGGCTTCATGCAAGGGCAGAAAGGGAGAGATCAAGAAAGTTCAGGAGACGGATCCGTGGTATGAGGCCAAGCGCGTGGAACTCGATCCGGAGTTCGATGCAAGTAAGACCAAGACCCTGCAAGTGAAGGGGCCGTATCTGATCCGGGACAAATATATCATGTCATATGTTGCGGGCGAGATATGGGACGATATGCCGGCTATTTATACGGCGCCTCACGAATGGATGGGCATCTATGACAAGGATGGCAACCGCGCTCACATGATCGATGTTGATGAGATCATGCAGCAGCTGGCACCGGAGGGTACTGTTATCGCTTACGATAGTATGGGTGTCAGCGAATGTGAGAGCGGGGCGCGCTTGTTCTTCTCACAGCTCAACGCTTTCTCACTTTTCTATTGCGACATCGATCTCGAGAAAGGAACCCAGATTGCACCGCCTCAAAAAGTCGATCTCAGCAATGTCAGGGCATCGGACAATACCGGTGTATCGGACGGGAAATATGTGCTCCACAGCATTTACCCGATCGATGACTATATCGTAATGATCCTGCATGACAGCAACTTTACTCACAGCTGTCTCGTCGTGCTCAAGGATCTGGAATATAAATATACCGTCGATGTGGACAGTATTTTCACAACGGGCAAGGGAAGTCTGATCTATGATGCTTACAACGTCAGCAACGGCAAAGTGCGCTTCTCGGGGTTTGGCCGGAATTTTGTTTTGGGCGAACTTGACCTTGAGACCGGCAAAGCCGTGAGCATCTCTGAAGGCAGCTCGTTTTCATCGGACACCGGATTCTCAGTCGCAAAAGACGGCAGGGCATACTTGAGCAAGCCTGACGGCATATATGAATACGATCCTCTGAACGGTACGAAGACACTTAAGTACAGTTTCAACGATTGCGATGTCAACCGCTTTGAATGCCAGGATAGTGTCATGCTGTACTGCGATGAGAATACGGCCGTCGTTGCATGTGTTCCGGAGGAATACAGCACTCAGGGCCTCCCGCCTCCGCCTGCCGTCTACACACTTGAGAAGGCTGATAAGAATCCGAATGCAGGCAAGACCGTGGTTACTGTTGCGGCACTCAGCAGTTTTCTCACGTTCACTGAAGCGGAAGGCATAAAGATCTTCAACGAGCAGAATCCGGAATATTTCGCGAAGCTGACCGTTTACGATCAGAGAAGTCTTATCGAAGGCACCGTCGGAGGGGCAGATATCGATGATGAAGATAAGAATACCTACAGTGCTGTGGCGATGATAAGCGGAAACCTCATAGCGGACATCCGCGCAGGAATGGGTCCTGACGTGGTATTCGGCGCTTCGCAGTCAATTGACCTTCTGAACGGAACTTATCTTACCGACCTGTCACCATATCTGAAGAGCAAGAATTTCGATCAGTCGGCCTATTACATGAACGTTATCAACGCTGCAAAGATCGACGGCGAGATGTATTTTGTTCCGACCGGTTTCACGATCACAGGCATCATTACGGACGGCTCCAAACTTGAGCCTGACCAGAAGGGCTTTACTTACGAGCAGTATGTTCAGTTCGTTAAAGAACAGTGCAACGGCGAAGAACCGGTAAGCGCTGTTTCCAGCCGCATGCACTTCATAACCACATGCATCAAGAGAGACTACACCGGGTGGCTCAAGAACGATAACATCAACTTCGACCAGCAGGGCTTCCGCGATCTGGTCACGTTCTTCAAGGACAACATTCCGGAAGGCCTCGCCGAGACAGATCTCAGAGACGCTGAGACCCTCCAGCCTAAGACTCACTATGCATCTTATATGGAGTGCATCGAGAACCTGCAGCAGATCGCTTTTTACAACTATTACGGCAACAACCTTAGGATCGAGGGACTTCCTTCAGCAAACGGCTCCGGCCCTTCCGCGGTCGTCAGTTCTTCCTTCTCTATCGCGGCAGACTCTCCGGTCGAGAAAGGCGCCTATGCATTGCTCGACGCGCTCCTGTGCGAACAGGCCCAGACCGTAAATAACACCTGGAGCGACATCCCGGTCAACCGCGCCGCCGCCAAAGCAAAGGTCGATCTGTGCGTCGCCAACAACAAGATCGGTGTCGGCTACATCAAGTCATCCCCGCCGGACGTCCTCGGTGCCTCATACCAGGAAGCCATGCGCATGGCCTACCTCTTCGACACGGACGTCAATCTCGGCGGCATCTTCCTCGACGCTCTCGAAAACGTTGACACGCTCCTTCTGCCGGACAACTCCGTCCTGGTGATCATTTCAGAAGAGCTCCCGCCATATCTCCTGGACCAGAAAGACCTCGACACTGTTATCGGCACGATCAACAACAGGGCCAAAACAGTCATGGCGGAGAGATAAGTTGTAACGATAGATTTATGAGCTTTATTTCAGGCCGGATTTCAGGGTTAGACTGAAGTCCGGTCTGAATTTTAATCGTTATTCGTTTGTCGTTCAGTGCAGATTTCAGGGTAAGACTGAAGTTTAGCCTGAAAAAAGCACCTAGTGGCCTCCTGCCAGGCGCCTGATAAGAACAGCATAATCCGGTGGTAATGTTATAATCTCAGTTAGGGCAGATCCTGTGAAAATGTTTGAAAAGGATAGTGGAATATGATAACCGTAAACTTGTATTACAAAGGCCGGAACGGCAGCGCAAGAGCATTTGCGGAAGAGATGGAGAAGTCCGGTATTGCGGATGCCATCCGCAAGGAGAAGGGCAATCTGAGATATCAGTATTTCATGCCGCTCGATGATCCGGAGACTGTGCTGCTCATTGACTCCTGGACTGATCAGAATGCGATCGACGAGCACCATGCTTCTCCCATGATGAAGCAGCTTGCCGAGCTTCGCGAGAAGTACGATCTGCACATGACAGTCGGGCGTTTTGTCAGCGATGAGCATGAAGCAGATAAGAAATTCATCAGAACATAAAGCCCGTAGCAAATGATCCTGAAAGGAATGTCTGATATGGATATCTCGAAAATGAAATGGACAAGAGAGCCCTCTGATTACAGTATTGCTGAAGACCGCATTGAGATCACGACCGAACCTCACACCGATCTGTGGCAGAGGACTTACTATCATTTCCAAAACGATAATGCACCGGTCCTGCAGATGGAGACAGCTGAGAGGTTTTTCTCATTCACGGTAAAGACGGATTTTGTTGACAGCCATCACCGTTTTGACCAGTGCGGGATCGTCATGTATCTGGATTCTGATAACTGGCTCAAGGCGTCCGTTGAATGCGAGAATGAGATATTCCAGCATCTCGGTTCCGTCGTAACGAATCACGGGTATTCCGACTGGGCGACCACAGAGATCCCCGCTGATGTAAAGATGATGTGGTACAGGTTCAGCCGAAGGGAAGATGATTACTGCATCGAGTGTTCTTCTGATGGAAAGTCTTTCTCGCAGATGAGAGTCTGTCATATGTGGGAAGGTGCAGGAAAGATAAGCTTCGGCATTTATGCATGCAGTCCGGAGGATTCGAGCTTCAAGGCCGTATTTACGGAATTTGCGCTGACAGACTGTGTCTGGGCTGCGCACGACGGACAGCAGCCGGACTGAATAATATAGTGAGGATGGTTCTTCTATGTTCAGAGGAATGAGAAGGTTTAAGCAGCAGGTAAGCGAAGAAGAGTGTATCCGTGTGTTAAAGGAACAGCCCCGCGGCGTGCTCTCGATGATCGGTGATGACGGATATCCTTACGGCATTCCGCTCGACCACTGGTACTGCGAAGAAAACGGCAGGCTCTATTTTCACGGAGCCAAAGAAGGCCACAAGATCGATGCGGTCACACGGTGCGACAAAGTAAGTTTCTGCGTTATGGATGAAGGCTTCCGCAAAGAAGGCGAATGGGCTCTCAACATCACTTCAGTCGTTGTATTTGGTAGGATCAGATTCGTGACTGATCCGGAACTGATAACGAAGATAGGAACGAACCTGTGCCGCAAGTTCACAAACGATGAGGAATACATCAAGCACGAAGTCGAGTTCGCGCTTCCGAGAGCACAGTGCCTCGAGCTTATTCCTGAGCATATGACAGGCAAGCTCGTGAACGAGTCGTGATCTCGAAAACAGTCCGCAGAACACACATTTAAAGTGTCTCTGCAAATTTACAGATACGTTCGGAGTGGTACAATAAAAGCTATAAATTATTTCTGACAAGTGAGGTAAAGGTATGTTTTGTTCAAACTGCGGTGCACCGTTAGGAGATCAGGATAAGTTTTGTAAAGCGTGCGGAACACCCGTAAGTGTTCAGCCTGCTGCACCTCAGCCCGCGCCTGCAAAGCCGGTAGCTGCACCTGCGCCTGCAGTTCAGCAACCCGTACCTCAGCCTGCACCTGTCTATCAGCAGCCTGTTACAGCAGCACCTCAGCCTGCTCCTGCTCTTGCTGATGCTAAGGGAGGTCCGAGACGTGCTTGCTTTGTCGTAGGACTTATCACATGCATCCTGCTCATCATTGAGACACTTCCTGCGCTTGCTATCGGATGTATGATGTTAATTGCAGGTCCGATTGGCATGATATTCGGAGCAAGCAATTCCGAAGATCTCCTGGGCTATGGACTTCTGATATGTTTAGGCGGATTCATACTCATGGATATGGCTATCATATCGATCGTATTTAACGGTATCTGTACCAAGATAACTGCAAAGAGACCTGCTTCCAAATGCAGAGCATTGAGGATGGCAGCTGCGATCATGGTCCTTGCTGATGCTGCGATCGTTATAGCTCCCGTTATCGGCATTAATCAGATTATGAGCGATGCCCAGTTCTTCTACGGTATATTTGCCGTTACTTTCATAATGGCGGTCGTCTTCTTTGTATTGGCACTCATTACGAACAGCAAGGAAAAGAAGCTCGCTGCGGCATGATCTTTTCGAGGACATGAGAATAGGATCTTCATCTGGAGTGTCTCCGTTTAAGATCTTAGGCTTTATCTCGGTTATCGATTGCGCGATCCCTATTGTATATTTATTTCTGGCGGTCTTTTTTGGCGGAGTACCTTGAACTTAAAAGCGGGCAATTAATAAGGCCGGCTATAGTAAGGCAAAACAGCGGCAGATGTTTTACCGATCAACGTGATTTGCTATTATGTTCGCAAGTCGACAAGGCTGCTGTAATGGACGGCCCGAATGTCGATCGGAGGTTAGTATGGAATCTAATGTAATTATCGATCCCCAGTATGAGGAGAAGGCTTCAGGCTTCCTGAAGAAGGCGGTCATAGGACTTGTCTGCGCGTCATTTCCTATTGCGAGCATAGTCGCTATTATTTTGGGTTCAGGCAATCACAAGGCGATAGTAGATTATGTCAATGCAGGCGGAATGCATACTCCGAAGATCAAGACAAGCGCGGTACTTAGCAAAGGCGCATTCTACGGCGGCATAGGAATGACCATCTTTTATGTGGTCTATTTCATATGCGCATTCCTGATGCTCTCGGCTTATCTTTTCTCGACTTTGCCGAATCAGCATTGATGATCAGAGAGAACTGAACAATATCCGGATAAGAACCAAGTCTTTTCTTGGCCCGTTGAATATGATAATTTGTGTTCAGTATTTCAACGGAGCGTTCTATATGGATCAGAATGCGAAAAGAATCTATCTGATAAGACAACTGATAGAAGAGCGTCCGGATAAGGAAGAGTTTTCCGTTCCTGATAGTGTTGAGGAGCAGAAGAGGCTTTTGCGCGGACTGTTCAACGTAAGGCTGCCTGCAAAGATCTCTGATGAATTCCTTGAGATCCAGGATGAATATCTCAAGGAAGAGATCCGCCGGAACGGGATCACCGATTACAGGGATCTGGAGCCTGTCAGAGAAGGCCTTTACATCTGGCAGGGCGATATCACGACGCTCAAATGTGATGCGATAGTAAATGCAGCCAATTCAGGTCTTACAGGGTGCTATTCTCCCTGCCATGCATGCATAGATAACTGTATCCATACGTTTGCGGGGATCCGTCTCAGGAATGCCTGTGCGGACATTATAAGAAGGCAGGGACACGAAGAACAGACCGGTCTTGCGAAGATCACACCGGCATATAATCTTCCGAGCAGATTTGTTATCCACACTGTGGGTCCGATCGTATCAGGTGCCTTGACTAAAGATGACGAAGATCTGCTCAGGTCCTGCTATGTATCCTGTCTCGACACGGCTGTGGAGAACGGGATTACGAGCATCGCTTTCTGTTGCATATCAACGGGTGTATTCCATTTTCCTAACCAAAGGGCAGCAGAGATCGCAGTTGAGACTGTTCAGGATTTTCGAAAGGATAACAGAAGCATCGACGTGATATTTAATGTTTGGAAGGATATCGACCATGAGATCTACAGAAGACTACTCGGATAAGATAAAAAAGCTTAAGACCGCTCTTGATGAAGCTGATGCCGTGATCATCGGTGCAGGAGCAGGCATGTCCACTTCTGCAGGCTTTACTTACAGCGGAGAAAGATTCGACAGATACTTTTCTGATTTTGGCGAAAAGTATGGCTTCAAGGATATGTATTCCGGCGGATTCTATCCGTATCCGACACCGGAGGAGATGTGGGCATACTGGTCGAGATATATCTTCATCAACCGGTACATGGATGCTCCAAAGCCCGTATATGAAGCGCTTCTGGAGCTTGTGAAGGACAAGGATTATTTCGTCATCACGACCAATGTCGACCACTGTTTCCAGAAGGCCGGATTCGATAAGAACAGGCTCTTTTACACCCAGGGAGATTACGGTCTTTTCCAGTGCAGTGAACCCTGTCAGCAGGTAACTTACGACAACGAGGAAATGATCCGCGGAATGTACGCTAAGCAGTCAGGAATGAAGATCCCGTCAGAGCTCATCCCGAAGTGTCCTAACTGCGGCAAGCCCCTGACAATGAATCTCAGGTCGGACGACAGATTCGTCGAAGATGAGGGCTGGCACAAGGCTGCCGGACGTTACGACGAATTCAATAAGACTCACAAAGGAAAAGTGTTATATCTTGAGTTAGGTGTCGGATACAATACGCCGGTCATAATCAAGTATCCTTTCTGGCAAAGGACTTTCGATAATCCTCAGGCAACATATGCCTGCATAAATTTCGATGAGGCGGTATGCCCGGAGCAGATCGAAGATAAGGCCATCCTGATCGAAGGCGACATCGGAAAAGTGTTAGAAGATCTCAAAGGAGAGGCTAAGTGATAATTCAGACAGGAATGAGGACGGATATTCCGGCTTTTTATTCCGAATGGTTTATAAACAGGATCAAAGCAGGATATGTCCTTGTGAGAAATCCTTATAATCCGGTTCAGGTGACAAGGTACAGCCTGTCGCCTGATGTTGTCGACCTCATTTCTTTCTGCACCAAGAACCCTTCTCCGATGCTGGATAAGATGGATCATCTTACTCCTTACGGACAGTATTGGTTTGTCACCATAACGCCTTACGGGAAAGACATAGAGCCCAATGTTCCGGACAAACAGAAGGTAATGGACGACTTCAAAAGATTATCTGACCATGTCGGCATTGACAGCATCGGCTGGCGTTACGACCCTATCCTTACAGACAGTCAGCATTCCGTCCAATGGCATATCGGAAAATTCGAAGAGATGGCAAAGACTCTTTCCGGATATACGAAGACATGCGTCATCAGTTTTATCGACATCTATAAGAAGGTCGAGAAGAATTTTCCGCAGGCGCGGGCAGTGTCTCATCATGATAAGATGACGATCGGTAAAGCGTTTATTGAGATCGCCGGCAATTACGGCATGACTATAAGACCGTGTGCGGAAGGAACGGACCTTGCTCCTTATGGTGCAGACTGTTCGGGATGCATGACAGTGAAGACCTATGAGACTGCGCTTCACAGCAACCTCACCGTGCCTAAGAAAGGCAAGAATCAGAGGAACGGCGATTGCGCGTGTCTTCTCGGAACAGACATCGGCGCTTACGATACATGCGGACATCTATGCAGATACTGCTACGCGAATACAGATCCGGATCTTGTTAAGGAGAACATGAGAAAGCACGATCCGAACTCGCCTTTTTTACTCGGCAATCTGAATCCTGAAGATATCATACATGAAGCTGACCAGAGAAGCTGGATCGACAGACAGATGAGGCTGGACATCTTTTAATGCGAAGACATCGACCATTATCAATATAATTCAGAAGCTGTAAAATAATCAGCAGACACTTTCGAAAGAGGATAAAGAAATGAGCATAGCAGATAAGCGGGTGGAATTCGGATCGGATGAGGCAGCTGACAAGCAGAAAGCACTCAGAGGATCCGGTAATATAACAGATGATTTTCCGGAGATGGCACGGAATGTATACGAACATCTTAACGATGAGATCTCAAAGAAGGTTTTCGAAGCCCGGATGATGTATGCCAAAACGGGAGATGTAGGTTATATTACAGGACTTGAATCAAAGTACAGGAATCTCAGCAGCGACATGCAGGTATATGTTGAGAAGATCCAAAAAGGCACGCATTGCCTGATCTATGGTGCAGGCCGTGCAGGACATTATCTCGCCGGAAGATTTAAGCACTTTGGCGTGACGGTCGACAGCTTCATTGATCCTGATGAGAGCAAAGGACCGGTTGATATAGATACCGGGATCAAGGTGATCACCGAGCAGGAACTTAGTGAGAACAAAGCTCTGTATGACGATAAGACACTTGTTATCTCATACTCCGTAAAGCCTGCAGCCGATGAAGTCAGGAAACGTCTTATTGAGGATATCGGAATAAGCGAAAAGAATATCATCTCAGGCATCTTCGACTGGCGTAATAATCAGGGACAGTATTTCGACTTTTTCGAAGCAAAGGAAAATGAAGTATTCGTAGACTGCGGATGCTTTGACGGAGCCACCTGCTTCAACTTTGCAGGATGGTGCGGACATAAGGGTTTTGATCATATTTATTCTTTCGAAGCCGATCCGAAGAACTATGCCAGAGCCAAAGAGATCCTTGCTCCGCTCGGCAAATGTGATCTTTATTCCTATGGCACTTCCGATGTTAATAAGAAGGTTTTTTTTGCAGCAGATGCTTTTGAGACTTCATGCATCATAAGCGGGGAAGAAGCTGAGAAGAGGAGCTTCGAAGGCGTGGAGGAGATAGAGACTGTAGCTCTCGACGATGTGCTTGAGGGCAAGAGGATCACTTTCATAAAGATGGATATCGAAGGCGCAGAGTATGAAGCACTGCTTGGCGCACGCAAATTGATCGAAATAAACCGTCCGAGAATGGCGATCTCCGTTTACCATAAGTACGAAGACTTTGTTACGTTGGCAGACCTTGTTCTCAAGATGCATCCTGACTACAGGATCTCATTCAGACACTACGGATTTGATGAACTTGAGACGGTCATGTATGTTGAATGATCGCGAGATAGACGTGATATAATTATCCTTACATAACAGTATTGCGGACAGGCTGATTGACTTTTCGCGGTCTTGGTAATAATATAGCCCTCAAACAAGGAGACGGAATCAATGCTTAATAACGTGACAACAATGTATATGCGTAAGTTAACTTATGACTTTAAGTCGTATGGCATTGTTGTTGCTCTAAGATAATCCGTTATTTAATTCAGTTACACCAAGGCCATTTATCACGAGATAAGTGGCCTTTATTATTTTCTGTAGGAGGACATGAGAATGGAGATCAGAAGATTCAAAGATGAAGATGCACAAGCGGTATCAGAGGTTATCAGAACAACTATCAGGATATCCAATACCAAGGATTATCCTGTGGAACTGATGGATGAACTTATCGCATCTGAGACACCTGAAGCAGTCTTGCAAAGAGCTTCATGGACCCATTTCTATGTTGCCTGTGATGAAGGGAAGATAATCGGGTGCGGTGCCATCGGACCATATTGGGGCAAGGAAGATGAGAGCAGCCTTTTTACGATCTTCGTGCTTCCCGAATATCAGGGAAAAGGTGTCGGACGGTCGATCGTTGAAGTGCTCGAAAAGGATGAATATTTCATTCGTGCAAAGCGCATAGAGATACCCGCTTCTATAACCGGTGTGCCGTTTTATCTGAAGATGGGTTACGATTATAAAAACGGTATAACCACACCTGACGAAGAGCATCTGATAAGACTGGAAAAGCAAAAAGGATAAAGGTGATGAACATGATAAGAGAGATTAATGACAATGAGATAAAACAATGCGTAAGCGTGATAAGGCAGAGCTTTAAGACGGTAGCTGACGAGTTCGGATTCACGGAAGAGAACGCGCCGCTGTTCACGGCTTTTGCAACGGATGAGGCAAAGGTCCTAATGTGGAAGAGTGAGCAACACCGTCCGATGTTCGGTTACTTTGAAGACAATGAGCTCGTGGGATATTACAATCTCGCACTCACACCTGAAGGTGATTGTGAGATAGGCAGTCTTTGCGTTCTTCCTGATAAGCGGCATTCGGGAATAGGAGATGCGCTTTTGGCTGATGCCGTATCAAGAGCAAAAGCAGCCGGATTCGGTAAGATCAAACTCAGCATAGTCGAAGAGAATAAAGTGCTGCGCAAATGGTACGAAGATCACGGATTTGTTCATGTGGGAACGAAGAAGTTCGATTTCTTTCCGTTTACGTGCGGATATCTTGAGAAAAGCCTGTCCCATTGAAGGTACGGTGTAAGACGGAAAGAAATGATATATTATCAGAGTAGGTATCAGGAAGAATAAGTTAAAGGAAGACAGGTAACGATCATGTATTGCAATAAATGCGGCTCATATATACCAAGCAAGCGCACAGTCTGCTCCAACTGCGGAGCACCTGTTCCGGATCCTTCCGCGCCGGCACCTGCTGTTGAACCTGCGCCTGCAAAACGCCCCAACGGGATAGCTGTAGCCGGACTCATAATGGGAATACTTACTGTTGTATTATGCTGGTTGCCGGGAATTCCGTTCCTCACAGGACTTCTGGGAACGATCTTCTCGATAGCCGGCATTGCAAAGAAGAATGCATATTTCAAAGGTGCTGCGGTTGCCGGCCTGATCCTTTCGATCATTGGAGTAATACTCAGTGTTTTCGCTCTGCTTGCATTGATCATTCCGGGTGTTACCAAGTATCTGGCCAAAGCAAGGGAAGCCGAATCGTACATAAGAGCAACGGGCGTGGTCTGGCGGACTTGGGCAAGATAAACAGGAAAACTGACCAGGAGCATATGATCAGAACAGCGGTAATCGGAATTAGGGATATCTGATAAGGGATTAAGAAATGGAAAATATAAGTAAGACTCACGATTTTTATGCTCTCAGGGAATTGATGTTGTCAGCAGCTTATCTGAATGATATGGACGAGCTTGCTCTTGATGCCGAAGCAAAACATTTTTCGTATAATTCCAAGAAAGTAAAAGAAGTGATCGAAAGCGCTTCGGAAGAAGACAAGGAATACTTTAAGAAGTTTGCCGGGATCTATGCCGTCAAAAAACGGAAGGCCGATTGTAACAGGGAGATCGAATCCCTTTACCGGGAGCGCGAAAGAATCGAGGCTGCCATGAGGCTAACCGAAGATACCCGCCGCGATTACTATATCAAGGCCGGCAGGCACGGGAAATGGCATCCTACAGCTTACTTCATTTTTGGATGGTGTAATACTGCCCTCTTTATAATCGTAGAATTGATCATTGCTGCGGTGTTGGCTGCTAGCGGCACAGGAGGAGCTTTTGCCTTTATGGCTGTTTTTGGCGGCTTCACGCTCCTTATCGGCATAGGTGTTAATTTCGGATATGTCTTTCCAAGAATGAAGATCATGAAGGAAATAGACACTTATATCGAAGATTACAAGACTGAATTGTCCCTTGCCGAAGAGAAGATACAAGAACGTAAAGCTGAAGCCGAAGAACTCTCGGAGGAGATCAGGAGAGGGATCAGAGATCTTATAGAGAAAGATCCTCTGCAAATGACAGATTCCGCAAAGGGACAATCAGCTGAAATCCGTTAAAAGGCAAAGCCGGTTATCCGGAATGATATAATAAAGCCGTCTGAGACTTATGTTCCGGACGCTTTTAGCGTCTGCGGATCAGAGTGCGTGGCAGCAAAATGCGCCGTGAAGATACGGACAAAACTATGAATCGGGGGAATACCGGCGGCGATGAACTATCCATTGGTCAAAACCTTAAAGACCGTGAATTTCATGGCCGGAAAAGCATCTTCACTTGCGGAGATCAAGCGTCACCGCAAAATAGCAGACCGGGCAAGCCGCCTTGCGACGCCCATAGGCAATGTGGAAAGAAGAGCCTTCCGTGTCGGCAGGATCCGCTGTGAGGAGTATAAGCCTGAGACTTCATACGATCCTGATTATGTGATTCTTTACTGTCACGGCGGCGGATACATCAGCGGCGGACTTGATTATGCAGGCAATCTCGGTGTAAAGCTTGCAATGACAACGGGATTCCGGGTCTATTCATTTGCTTACCGTCTGGCTCCGGAGCATCCTTATCCGGCCGCGCTGGAAGACGGAAACGCCCTGTGGGAATATCTTACAAAGAATGTTACAGGGGCTGATCACGTGCTCTTAGCAGGTGATTCTGCGGGCGGCAATATGGCGCTTTGCATGACACAGCGCCTGATCTCGGAAGGAAAACCAGCGCCCCGTGAACTTTTACTGTTCAGCCCGTGGACTGACATGACAGGAACATCAGCGTCCTATGAGGCCAACAAGGACATCGATCCTGTGCTTAATAAAGAGTTCGTTATGAATTCTGCCAAAGCATACTTAGGAGACAGGGATCCTGCTGATCCTGCATTCAGCCCGCTGTTCGGCAGCTTCGAGAATTTCCCGCCTGTCTTCATTATGGCCGGAAGAAACGGGATATTATTAGATGACAGCATCAGGCTCAAGGAAAAGATAGATGCAGCCGGTGGTAAGGCAGAACTTGATATTGAAGAGAAAGGTTGGCACGTGTATCTGCATATGCCCGGTCCTATGACCCGCAAGGCATTAAAGCGCCTTGCAGCGCATGTGTCGCATGAAATATATGGGAAGCGATAATTGGTACAGGATCGACAATGTGGCCAAGGTCTTTCTGGCCACTGCAGGCAAGCGTGACACCAGATCGTTCCGTCTCAGCTGCACATTGAAAGAGGAGATTGATCCAAAGCTCCTGCAGGAGGCTGTCATCTCGGCGATCGAAGACCGCCCTCAGGTACAGGTGAGGATAAGGCGGGGCCTTTTCTGGCATTACCTGGAGGATACCGACCTTCTCCCTGTTGTTAAGCAGGAGGACGATCGTATCTGTCCGGTCCTTTATGTGCCTTCGAAAACCATGCTTCACTACCAGGTGACATATTTCGGAAAGCGCATCAATCTTGACATCTCTCATGTTCTGGCAGACGGAACGGGTGCGATGGAATTTCTGAACATAATCGTGCTCGATTATCTTAGAAGAAAATATCCCGGCGAGCTTGAAGACATTACGGTACACTCCGGTGCTTCCGAAGGAGACTTAAGTCAGGACAGCTACCGGCAGTTCTTCGGAGGCAAGAACCTTCCGCACGCATCTGAACAGAAGAAGGCTTATCACTTGAGCGGACTTAAGCTCCCTTATAACCAGCTGCAGTTCATTGAGATAAAGATGCCGACTTCGCAGATACTTCCGAGAGCAAAAGAACTGAAGGTCTCGCTGACGAGCTATCTCGGGGCACTCTGGATGCTTGCGATCCGTGATGAGATGCCGCCGAGAAAGAGTGATCTTCCGGTGACTATATCCCTCCCGGTCAACTTGCGGAATTATTATCCTTCAAAGACCGCGCGAAACTTCTTCAACAGCGTGAACGTGACGCACGTATTTGACGGTGATATCACGCCCGAAGAATTGGCCTCTGAATTTGACACAGCCCTTAAGAGCCAGCTGACTGAGGAAAACGTCAAGAAACAGATGGATACCTTTGAGACCATGGAGTACGTTGCTCCGGTAAGAGTGGTGCCGCTGTTCATAAAGCAGCTGGTGGTGCGTCATTTTACACTGAAATCAAGCAAGAAGGTGACAATGACCTTCTCTAACATGGGAGTTCAAAAGCCCCCGAAGACACTGGGCGAGCGGATAGAGAACTACAGCGGATTCTGCAGCACAAACAGCATCTTCTCTACGATGTTCGGCTATGGCGAAAACCTGACTTTAGGAGTCTCACTGGCATATGCAAATACCGGTGTCGTGAAAAATTTTGTGCGCTGTCTGTCTGAATCAGGAGTGGACATCACCGTAAGCGCGACGGAGGTGATCAAATGAGACGTTGTCCTTATTGCAAGGTTAATATCGCCGGAGATCTTGGCAAATGTCCGTTGTGTCAGAGCAAACTTGGCGGGGGCACAGAAGAGCCCTGTTACCCTAAGTTTGAGGCACAGAAGAAAAGGTCTTTCTTTTACAAGATGCAGCTCCTTGCCGTATGGAGTGTCCTGATCGTCGGAGTCTGTCTGGATTTTATGGTCAAGCTCCGCCTGCCCGGATATCCTGATCTGCACTGGAGCCTCCTTCTGGCAATGTGGCTTGTAGGCTTTGAGTTCGGGATCATGCGCCAGTTCAGGCCCGGTACCGGTTCAGCCGGCAAGGTGACCATGATGGTCATTATCACGATCGTGATGTGGTGTGTCACAGCATACTTCTTCGGTCTCTTGAAGATAACGCTCGATCTTGCGGTGCCGATCGTGCTCGCGGCGACGATCACGGCGAATTTTGTGCTCGTGTTGTTAGACAAGAACGGCAATACGATGCTTTATCTTCTCACGGGTCTGTTTATGGGGTTTGTTCCGAGCATCATTTACTTTTTCGCGAGCGCCAAGATGCCTCTTGCATGGGTCATCTGCCTGATGGTCAGCGTCATTCTTTTCGCGGGCGCCGTCATATTCAGGGGGAGGGCCGTCGCAGCCGAGTTCCAAAGAAGGTTCCATTTGTAAGAGTATCCGGGATAAGTTGTTATAATTGTTTTGGATTGACTGATAAGCATAAAAGGGGAGAAATATATGAAGCGTGAATTAGGAATTGCAAGATGCGGATTGGCATGCTGTCTTTGTTCTGAGAATGATACATGCAAGGGATGCAGACGTGATGGTTTTATGGAACTTTCCTGGTGCAAAGATGCCGAGTGGTGTGAAGTAAGAAGATGCGGTATCGATAAGGATATTGCCGGGTGTTATGAATGTGAGCCCGCCAACTGCCGCAAGGGACTTTATGCAGATAAGATCAAAGCCCGCGCTTTCGCTGAGTTCGCCAGAAGGTATGGTATAGATGAGCTGCTCGATTGCCTTGAGAGGAACGAGAAGGCGGGTATCGTCTACCACCGCGAGGGGATCATGGGCGATTACGATGAATTTGACGATCTTGAAGAACTGATTGGTTTCATCAAGACGGGTAAGAGGATAAATGATTCGATAATCATCAAACCGGCTGAGACTGATGAGGAGTTGTGCGGCAGGGGATATGTGCATTGTACTTCATGGCAGGAAGCTTACAGAGGTATTGTAAGCGACAGATATCTTGATACGATGACTGTAGAGGCTACAACATCACGTGCCCGGAAGTTCCCGGAAAATACGCTTATAGCTAAGGACAAAGATAAAGTCGTAGGATTTGCAGTATATGGTCCGTCGAGAGATGAGGATCTTCCGGATGCAGGAGAAGTTGATGCGATCTATATCCTTTCAGAGTACTATGGCCGTAAAGTAGGATACAGATTGATGAATGAAGCAGTTTCCAGGCTTAAAGAATGCAATACTGTATTTCTTTGGGTGTTCGAGAAAAATGAGAGAGCAATCCGTTTTTATCACAGATACGGTTTTGAATTTGACGGATGCAAAAAGGAATGGAACCTCGGCGGACCGGTTACGTTAGTCAGAATGATAAAGAAAAGAGAGTAAGTCCTCAGCTTGCCAATATGATCTGACAGTGAAGCATCTTATCAATCAGAGGTAGAAAAATGAGCGTAGAAGTAGTTATCAAGAATAAGCAGTTAATCAAAAAGCCACTGACCCTCCAGGATATTACGATGGGCAAATATGCATGCGGTACGTCAGATCAGTATATGCGCAATACCCGTGAAGTAAAAGACGGAGATCTCATAGTCTATAATCCGAAGAAGATCGGACGAGGGATCGGCATACTTCCCTGGAAGTCTGACCTGAAGACAGAGATTACTCTTTTAGCCAATTCCTTCTCCACCAGATACGATTTTGAGTTGTTCTACGATGTCATTGGAAATATCATGCGCGTCTGGAAGACAAAGCATTTCGAGCAGGAAGGCATTAAGTACAGCGCAGATGATCTAGGCAGACTTTGTGAGGAACAGAAGTCTGCTTCGCTGGATTTTATGGCCGATATTGAGAACATCCTGAAGGATGACGGGCATGAGATCACTATATTCGGTGCGATGTTCCCGCTTTATGTCGAGACGCGTATAATCAAGCGCCTTGGTATTGCAAGGGATGAGGAGGAATATGCCGACTATCTACATTCTCTTCAGTTTATGGATGCTTATTATGCAGTTCCGTTGTTCTATAATGGCAAGGTGAAGACTGATACGATCTTCGGCAACTACGCCATAACATCGGAAACTGATACGATCTTCCCGATAAAGCCAATGGTTCCGCCTTTCTTCAACGATACCAAGACCGGCAAACCGCTTGAGTGTTCGATCTATGCCGTATCACTCTATTCGTATGCGAAAAAGAAGATGCTTGCCAGAGTGTCTTTTGATGATTTTTGCAAAATGGCTGATATTGAAAACTGCGAAAAGCATGACCGCATGCATGTTATCCTGAAAGGCATATCCGAAGAGAGGCTTGAAGAGATGGCAGCTGCAGGGTGCGCCGATCCGCTGGAAGGCATTTAAATGATAGACAAATAATTCGAAAGGGTTGTCCCAATCTTGAGACAACCCCCATATCCCCATATGCGGCCGAATTTTATACTTCAGACCCCGTCAGATCAAATTCGATATTTTCAGAACTTCCCCCTTAATATTCAGCACTGGTATTATTCGTGTTTTCAGTAGCACTGACCTCACCCGTAGCTTCAGTGCCTTCCGTGCCGGCAGACGTTTCTGCACTGGCAGAAGTTTCCGCACTGGCAGATGTTTCCGCGCTGCCGGATGTCTCTGCACTGCCGGATGTCTCCGCACTTGCAGAAGTTTCTGCACTTGCTGTCGGTTCTGAGCTGGTAGTCGGTTCCGTGTCAGCCGTCGTTTCCGTACTTTCAGTTGCTTCCGTACTCTCAGATGCGTTCGTCGCATCAGTATTTGTTGGTTCATCCCAGCCTGTGTAATCAACGCCTTCGGCCTTGCAGATCTCAATGCAACGGGCGATCTGGTTTCTTATCAACTGCTTTGTAGCATTATCCATAGCATTTTTATCGTAGCAGAAGATCTGATAAATTTCGTATGTGTATTCTGTTCCGTCTTCCATCGTGTCTGTAGCCATATATGTATTGCAAAAAAGGCCCAGTGTCCTTGAAGCGGTAGTTCCATCCGTAAATGTGACTTCGATCGTTACTTCGACATCCTTTAACAAATAAGTATATACAGCGCAGCTGTCGATATCGTTATCCTCGTGACACATCAAATAATAAATATCCATTCGTCCTGTCATAGTATTGCATATGTTGAAAACGTGTTTGGAATTTTGAAGCGTGCTGTAATCTGCGCTGAATTGATCGTAATATCCTACTACTGTCTTGCCGATAGGTTGTCCGGCCATGTCATAACCATCAACATAAGTCGAACGGTAATCGGCAAGCGTTTTGGTTGAACCGCTTTTTACAATGGAAGGACAGTCGATACTTACGACTTCGAAGGCCGCGTTTTTTACTTTGAACGTCACGGTAGAGATGTTTTCGCCCTCGACCGAGATGGGGAAATTGAGCTCAAAATTTGCCCAGCCTGTCCAGTCAACACCATGACCAAATGCCTGGCGACCGACATCCAGACTTATCGGAAGCGAGGTCTGAGGCTCAAGCTCTGCCGCGCAAACCTTGATCGTAAACGGCTCGACGAAATTGGCGACCGTAACCTGACCGCTGCTGCTGGCTAAGGGCACTTCCGGTCCCTTGCCGGCAAAATACGCTATCGCGAAGGATAACGCGACTACGGTTATGGCCGCAGCAACCACTGTCGATGCGATCTTTATAACTATCGCTCTGGTTGATTTCTGAATCTTTTGAGGCTTTTCTACCGGCTCATCCTCGCGTGTATATATCGTTCTAAATGCGGAATTTGCCTTCTGCTGTACGACATCCGGGATCTTGGCGTTTTTCTCGAAAACATTCTTATTTTTCATATCAATCTCCTATTAACTCTTAACCACCATAGTACTTTGCAAGCTGCTCTCTGCCCCTTTGGAGCCGGGTAGTTACCGTACTCTTAGGAATGTGGAGCATCGAGGCAATTTCCTTGGTGCTATATTCCCCTAAGTAATATAGAGTGATGACCGATCTGTACTTCTCGTCGATAGAAGATAAAGCTTCCTTGAGTTCGACATTGTATTCGTCAGTTACAGAAGGCTCTTTCCATTCTTCCAGGCCTGTCTGACGCTTCCGGACTTCAAGGATCTTGTAGCAGTTGTTTATTAGGATCCTCGTCATCCATGTCTTGAAATACTTGTCTTCTCTAAGTGTATTTAACTTCTCAAAGCAATTAAGGATCGTCTCACTGACAGCATCGGCAACATCCTCGTCATTCATGAGGATTGCAAGTCCGACTTTGTACATCTCCTGCATGTGCCCCTGCATCAGCTCGGCAAAGGCAAGCTTATCGTGCTTTTTGGCGAGCTTTACAAGCCTTGTCGTTTCATCAATCTGCATTACTTTTTCTTTCCTTGTGTACACAATCGAATGGAGATCTGTTTTCCATTCTCTAACCATTAGATAGACCGGGATGGCGTTTGGTCTCAACTAATTATGTTAAGTCATCAAAAAGTTATCAAGTGAACATAACTGCGATGTCATGATTCATGTTGAGGGGTAACCCTTTTCGATGAATACCTGTCACTCACGATCGTCTGGCACTTGCATTCGTGATCGATGCTTTTACAGTCAAAAGAGACATCGGTTATATCAACGAGCACATCAGGAAAGGAAATGAGCAATGAGCAGCGTACAATTGACGACTTTTTTAAACGGCGAAAATTTCTTCCTTACACATAAGCCCACTGACCATGCTAAGGATTGTCAGACTTTATTCGGTCACACACACAGATACGGCGGGCTTTGGAAATCTTTCGGGTTTAATGTCGGCGTTGACTTAAATCACTTCAGATTGTTCAGCGAAGACAACATAATGTATATGCTCAGACAAAAGGAAAAATACTGGGACGAGGATATGGCTATTAACAGCTGATAACAGCACTAAGAAGCCGGGATAATCAACAGATATATGAACGAAGTTAACAGGACATGGCTATTTACCAGCTTGTGACTGATATTTATAAATCTCCGAAATGATCAGTATCATATCGGCTCTTTAATGGCACTAGCCTGATGCCTCTACCTGATCTAATTCAGGCTGCTTTTATCTTGGTTATCTGTTCTCCTGCCTTGATGGGAATCGCTCTTGTACTGCCCAGTTTAATCATCTGATATGCCGCATTTATATCTGCGTTTATCAGTATTCCGTTGTTGCT
>Ga0310695_10002796_pt1 | contig 35843 bp, 38 predicted proteins | sample RumenRJG_04DNA_FD_203882 | JGI IMG/M metagenome (GOLD analysis project Ga0310695, IMG submission 203882) | Bovine rumen microbial communities from Lethbridge, Alberta, Canada - RJG_04 (v2) (version 2) | ecosystem: Host-associated > Mammals > Digestive system > Stomach > Rumen | place: Canada... | reverse complement strand
GAAAAGAGCTGAAGAGTCGCTCGGAGAATTAATGCTCCGACAGCTCGAAAGGGGGAATGAAAAGCCTGCCTTTGATGCAAAGCAGACCGAGAGCGAGTCGATGTAAAAGTCGGAAAATGTTTTTTGTGCAGTCCTACGAAATCAGCTGTGCACACTGGATTCCTGAGCGGAGGTGTGGTATACTGTCCGTGTAAGGATCTGCTGCACGGCTGTGAAAGGAGTTATAATGAAAAACAAACAGCCTAAAAAAGCAGCTCTGTATTGCAGGCTCTCGGTCGATGACGGGCGAATGGGCGAAAGCGTAAGCATTGGCTCGCAGAAATTATTACTGGAGCAGTACTGCAAGGATCATGCAATAGATAATTATGAAGTGTACGATGATGATGGATACAGCGGCACTAACTTTGACCGTCCTGCGTTCCAGAGAATGTATGAGGACATTCAGAACGGACTGATAGATACTGTCCTGGTAAAAGACCAGTCACGATTCGGAAGGTCGTATATCGAAGTCGGAATGTACGTTGAAAAGTTCAAGGAGCTCGGGGTTCGGTTCATTGCTGTGAGCGACAACTACGACTCCATGAAGAACGAAAACGATATGATGTTCCCCATGAGAAATGTGCTGAACGATTACTTCGCAAGAGAGGCTTCTATCAAGACTAAGACTGCGAAGAAGGCAAAAGCGAAAGCCGGACAGTACATTGGTTCAAAGCCGCCCTTCGGTTACAAGCTGGACCCGAACGACAGGCATCACCTTGTGATAGACGAGCCTGCTGCGGAGACAGTACGAAGGATATTCAGAATGGCGGCGCAGGGGATAGGCTACAATAAGACCACGAAAATCTTCCGCGAGGAAAAAGTTCTCACTCCTATCGCATACTTCAATCTCCATAATCCCGATTACTTCAAGTCGGATTACTGGAGAAAGGAGTTCGACTGGCACGTTACTTCAATTCGAGTTATACTTGAAAACGAGGTCTACCTTGGTAAGCTTATCTACGGAAAGCAGCGGTGCAAGTCGATGAAAAGCAAGGAGAAAGTCAAGGTCCCGAGGGAGGATTGGATAATAGTTGAGAACTGCCATGAGCCGATAATCTCTCAGGAGCTGTGGGACGAAGCACACAGAATGATGAGCACAAAGAGGCGTCCAACGCTGACAGGTGAAGTTCAGATGTTCGCAGGTTTGCTCTACTGTGACGACTGCGGTCATGCACTCACCTACTCGCAGAAGAAACGCAAAGATGGTACATACCACGGAGCATACTCATGCTGGATGTATAAAACTCACGGCAAGGAATATTGTGCATCGCATTATATTACCTACGATGTGGTGTACAAGCTTGTGCTGAAAGACATCCGGAGAGTGCTGAAGTCATATCGTAAAAATAAGGATGAGTTCAGGTCATTCCTCGACAGCAAGTGCAGCGATATCAGTGCAAAGAAGGTAATACAGCTTGAACATGAGCTTGAAAAAGCACAGGGCAGAATAGCTGAGATAGACCGCCTGCTCAACAAGCTCTATGAAGATAATGCACTCGGAAAGATCTCAGATGATCGCTACGCACAGATGACAAAAACATTTGAGGAAGAACAGGCAGAACTCAAAAAGTCTATACCTGAACTGACATATGAGATCACAACGATCAAAGTCAGATCTGATGCCGCCGATAAATTTACAAAAGTAATTGACAGTTATACGGATATAAAGGAACTCAATGCTGATATACTCAATGAGCTTATCGACAAAATAGTTGTCCACCACAAGGAAAAGCTCTATGGAAAGACATATCAGCAGGTCGAGATATATTACAGATTCGTAGGCGAACTGAAGGAAACTGTGGCAAAAGCAGCGTAACAATCAAAAACAAAAATTATGTTCGCTTTAAAAACAGTCCTCGGTCGCCCGTTCGAGTCGGGTCACTAGCTCCAATTATAAACCGCTTAGAATAGACTTCTAAGCGGTTTTTGTTTTAGGAAAATGATTGCAGAACGAGTATCTTATTAATCACGATGAAGATAAGGAAATAGTGTTTTATGTCAAGATTAGAAAACGATAATTTCGTCAATATTATATTTACTTTCTCTCAGATTTAATGCTTCATATTGACAATACAAATATTTAGTGGTATAATCTTAATATAAAGTTATTACGTACTAACTATTATTATACAATTAAAGAAGGTGGTTTAGTGCTCGGTAAGGAAAAAACGGAAAATTATCTTAGAACTATACTCAAAATTCAGGAATCGTGCGGCAGTGCCAGAGGTATTGATATAGTCGGAGAACTTGGCGTTTCAAAGCCAACGGTCAGTATAGCTGTTCACGAACTGGAGAAAGAAGGATACATTGAAGGTATAAACGGTTCTCATATTATTCTGACAAGAAAAGGAATGAAACTTGCCAGAAAGATAAAAGGAAGGTATTATTTTTTCTTTTATATGTTAAGATATCTTGGCGTAGGAGAAGAAAATGCAAAAACCGATGCGTGTAAAATGGAGCACAGTATGTGCGACGAGTCATATAAAGCGCTTTTTGATTTTTTCTTTCAGAAGCATCCTGAGATAGTATCGCTAGAAAATAACAGATTGAAGGATTTATTTTTTTGATATTAAGTTTGTAAAAACTAACAAATTGGAGGGATATATATGAAAACAGTTGAATTTGAGAACGTAGTAAAAATTTATGGTAAAGGTGAGGGAAAACAGGTAGCGGTAGACCATGTGAGCTTTACCATTGAAAAAGGAGAATTTGTAGTCATACTCGGACAGTCGGGCGCAGGAAAGTCCACTGTGCTGAATATGCTGGGAGGAATGGACGTACCGACTGAGGGCAAGGTGATCGTTGACGGCAAGGATATATCTTCATATAGCGATAAACAGCTTTCGGAATACCGTGCTGATACTATCGGTTTCATATTCCAGTTCTATAATCTTCTGCCAGGACTTACCGCTTACGAAAATGTAGCACTTGTCAAGGACATAAAGAAATCTGCGCTGAGTGCGGATGAAATGCTTGAGCGCGTGGGGCTTGCTGACCAGAAGAATAAGTTTCCGACACAGATGTCAGGCGGTCAGCAGCAGAGAGTATCTATTGCAAGAGCTCTTGCCAAAGATCCGAAGATAATCCTCGGCGATGAGCCTACGGGCGCACTTGATTCGGAAACGGGAAAGCTGGTCATAGACTTGCTGCAAAAGCTTTCTACCGAGCATGGAAATACCGTCATTCTTGTTACCCATAATGCGGATATCGCAAAGTGTGCGAACCGCATAATCCACATGAGGAACGGTAAGATAAAGTCTGTAAAGACCAATGAGAATCCGCTGTCTGTAAACGATATCGACTGGTGAGGTGACAGCAATGCTCAGAAAGAAAATGCTTCGTGACATCAAGGCTAACTTTGCACAGTTCTTTTCAATAATGATACTGTCTCTGATAGCAATGTGGTGCTATACGGGATTTCAGGCAAATGTCATCGGAGGCAACAAAGCAAGAAACGATTTTGAAAACAGTTCAAACTTTGCTGACGGCTGGATATACGGTGCGGATTTCAGTGAGGAACAGGCAAAGAAAATTGCAGATATCAGCGGCGTCAAAGACGTGCAGCGACGAACCGAGGTGCTCGGAAAAGCTGATGAAAAATACAATACTGCGGAAATGTACTGCTATTTTCAGAACAGTGCTGATGTTACGATACCACGCACGATAGAGGGGGCTGACTTCAATGCGGATGATACAGAAGGACTTTGGCTGTTCAGCAGATTTGCCGAAACATGGGGGATAAAAGTCGGTGACAAATTCACAGTTCATGTTATGGGACTTGACATCGAAAAAGAAGTCAAGGGACTTATTGTTACTCCCGAATATGAGTTTGCTTGCGCTTCGACTGATACTGATACGGACTTTCACAACATAGGATTTGCTTATCTGTCACAGAAGGTTCTGCCCGAGGAAATGCGTATAAATAACGAGATAATATTTACCTGTGACGGTAAGGCACTTAGCTATGAAAAGGATATCGCAAATGCTCTTGGTGATGATTACGCATATTTCGCCGACAGAAACAGCATTCGGGGCTGGTATCAGCTTTCGGACGAGCTTGCTCAGCACGACAGCTTTTCGTACATATTCTCTTTTGTATTCGTAGCTATTGCACTGCTCGTTATTATTACCACTATGAAACGTATGATAGCACAGCAAAGAACGCAGATAGGTACGCTCAACGCTCTCGGCATGAAAAAGCGAAAGATACTTGCTCACTACCTCAGCTACAGCTTTGTACTGTCGACGATTGGCTGTATCCTTGGAATAATACTCGGCATACTGACATTCGGCAGACTTATGGTGAATATGTTCAGTCAGTTCTACACTCTTCCGAACTGGCAGCCCGGATTCAGCTACAAGAGTATCATAGTTGCGGCGGTTCTTGTGTTTATATGTACGGGAACGTCTTATCTTAGCTGCAAGCAGATACTGAAGATACACCCGTCGGAAGCTCTCAGACCTGCGGCTGCCAAGACTGCAAAGCCCTGCATTTTTGAGAAGCTGCCGTTCTGGAAAAAGCTCAGTTTCAATGTAAGGTACAATCTCCGCGATATATCACGTTCTAAAATGAGGGCGTTTATGGGAGTTTTCGGCACCTGCATGGGTATGATGATAATGGAGCTTGGACTTGGTGCCTATGACACAGTAGATTATGTCCGTGACTGGTATTTCCATGATATCCAGAATTATGAGTATCAGGTGCTGCTCAATGACAGCTGCACTCCCGAACAGGCTGAAGAGTTAAAAATCGAGACAGGCGGTGAGCTTATAGCTATGGAAGCGATATCCATAGCAGCAAAGGAACACCCGACTTCCGACGGTATCATCAGCTGTAAACTGGCAGTTACCGAGGGTGAGCAGCTCTACTGCGTATCGGATACAGAGCTCAGAACAACTCCCATAAAGAAAGGCACTGTTGCTCTGACCATGAAACAGGCAAAAAAGCTTGGACTTTCAGAGGGAGACAAGGTTTACTGGAAAATAGCGACAGGTTCTGAATGGAACGAGAGTGAAATAGGACTTATATCGCGCCACCCGAATATTACGGGAATCACCATGCTGCGTGAGGATTACGAAAATGCAGGAATGAAGTTCAGACCTGTAATGCTGGTATCGAAGAACAACTGCGAAAAAACTGCCGATAACGATAGTGTTTCCGCTGTTCACAGTATGAAAGACCTTATCGCTGCCTTTGACAAGATGATGGAGATAATGAATCTGCTGGTATATTTCATGGTGGTATTCTCGGTTCTGCTGATAGTTATAGTTCTCTATAATTCGGGTAATCTTTCATTCAATGAGCGCGAAAAGGAATTTGCAACTCTTAAAGTTCTTGGCTTTAAGAGCAGCGCTATACGTCGACTACTCTCTACACAAAACCTGTGGCTGTCCATTATCGGCTGCATATTGGGACTCCCCCTCGGACGTGTACCGTTACAGGCAATGATGGACTCAAACGGCGACGCAGTTGATTGGCCGTGCTATATTGCACCGACAACGTATATAATTGCAGCAATATTTGTAATGACTGTATCCGTACTTGTCAGCTTTATGTTCTCGCGCAGGATAAAGAAGATAGACATGGTCGAAGTGCTGAAAGGTATGGAATAAAATGCAGAAAGGATATTTATGAAAAAAGTACGCTCTTTATCAAAAGAGAAAATAGATGAAATATCCGCGCTAATCGGAGCTTCGTTCTGAAATTTTCCCTATGAACCCAATGAAGGCGGATTGAAGCCGTTCTTTCCGTCAAAATCGGCTATGACCGAATACATGAAGTCCTTTGTTATTGCAGGCATCGAAAGCGGAACATTTTACAGTACCGATCACGGCGAGGGATATATCCTCATCACCGATACAAAGGGAAATCACCCGAATTTCCGAAGCATTGTCAAAATGGCACGGCGAATGAAAAATGCCGTTGGCGGCTGGGGCAAACTGTTTTCATTTCTGAAACAGGCAAACAGCGGCTGTGACATCAAGCCCCTTGAGATACAGATGAAAAAGCAGAAGAAGCCCTATGTCAAGGTTGAAATGCTGATCGTGACAGAGCAGTATCAGGGACAGGGCTATATGAGGAAGCTTATGGAGTTTGCATATAAAATGGCAGACAAAAATGGCTGTCCCTGCATACTTGATACAGATGCCAAGGGCAAATGCGACCGTTATATATATCTCGGAATGAAGCTCGTTCAGACACGAACTGCGGCAGGCTGTAAGATATATGATCTGATGTACAACAAGGAATGAATTGATATGAGCATCCCTGTCATTATCATAGAAATGGCTATATTTGCTGTATTGTTTACGATAATGTGCTTCAAAACAACAGGACGAAACAATACAACACAGGTAGAAAACTATCCCCCTGATATTCAGGAGGAATACTTCAAAACACATGAACAGGTACCGACTGCGCCGCTTTCAAAGAGAGTAGTCATAACAAAATCAATTGCACTGATTGGCTTTGCTGTAATACTCATTATTATGGCGCTTATCGCCGGAGCAAAATCCTTTACACAGGGATTTCTGTTTGCATTTGGCATGATGGCGTGGATCGGAGCATATGATACATTCTTTATTGACTGGGTTCTTTTCGCTAATATGAAGCGTTTTCGTCTTGAAGGCACCGAGCACATGGACAAGGCGTATCATCAAAAATGGTTTCACCTGAAAGGAATGCTGTTTCCCGGATTGATGTTTGCCCTGATACCAACTGTGATTGTTGGTTTGATTGTGATGCTGATACGATGATAAATGCAGGAGATAGATACTATGTATGAAAAAAATAAAAATATCGCTGTTTTGTATGCGCTGGCGGCAGCAGTATTCTATGCATTGAATGTTCCTTGCTCAAAGCTGCTGCTTGCTCATATTGAACCGACAGTTATGGCGGCATTTCTTTATTTCGGTGCAGGCTTCGGTGTTGGTATCATGTATCTTTTTCATCGAAAAAAAGAAGTATCCTCCGAACGTCTTGCAAAAAAAGATCTGCCTTATACGATTGGAATGATACTGCTTGATATCATAGCACCGATTCTTCTGATGATTGGCGTAAAATACGGTACAGCGTCAGGTGCTTCTTTACTTGGAAATTTTGAGATCGTCGCAACAACAATGATCGCTTTTATTCTTTTCAGAGAGAAGATCAGTAAAAAAGTGTGGGCGGCTGTCGGACTCATCACATTGGCAAGTTTGATTCTGTCGTTTGGAAATATCGGAAGTCTGCATTTTTCTATCGGTTCACTTTTTGTTCTTGGTGCGACTGTATGCTGGGGAATGGAAAACAACTGCACAAAGAGTATCTCTGAAAAAAGCACCTACCAGATCGTGACGATAAAAGGCATCGGTTCGGGAACAGGTTCGCTGATTGTGGCAGCATTACTCGGTGAGCGCATTCCGCCTGCAAAATATCTTCTGCCTGCACTCGTGCTTGGATTTGTTGCATACGGACTTAGTATCTTTACTTATATCCGCGCTCAGAAAGAACTCGGTGCTGCGAAAACCAGTGCGTATTACGCAGTTGCTCCTTTTATCGCCGCATTTTTTTCTTTTGTATTTCTGCATGAAAAGCTGACAGTGGTTTATCTGGCTGCTTTTCTTGTGATGTTTGTCGGAACAGCACTTTTAACTGCTGATACACTTGCGCATTATCATTCTCATCAACATCAGCATATGCACACAAGCATATAGCGTTCCCATATTTAAGCCATGTAATGATAACAAAAAACTCTCCGCTCTACAGGTTGCTTTTCAAGATTGAAAAGAAGTATCCGAAACAGTGTTCGGCAGAGCGTGAAAAATAAAAAAAGTTGCTGCTTGACTGGATCAATCATGTCTGGTAAACAGCGTTCTAAATCGATGGAGGTAATATAATGACACCAAGAGAATATAAAGACTTATCAATAAAGGAGTTCACCAAAGCTGCCGAGATATATGAATCTGACAATGCCGGCGTATATAATATGTGCAAAAAGGATTATCCCGATGTGCTGGCAGAGCTTGAAAAAGAGCCATTTACCGACCTTCTGGACTGCGGCTGTGGAACTGGTCCTATGCTGACGCTGTTGCATAAGAAATATCCTGACAAGCATTACACAGGTATTGACCTGACACCGAAAATGATAGAAGTTGCAAAAAGAAAAAATATGAAGAATGTAGAACTCATAGTCGGTGATTGTGAGAATATGCCATTTGCTGATAATTCCTTTGATGTGATGATCTGCTGTGAGAGCTTTCATCATTACCCGAATCCGCAGGATTTTTTCAATAGTGTTTACCGTGTTCTTCGACCTAATGGCAGATTTATTCTGCGTGATATTACAGTTGAGCCGTCAGTTAAACGCTGGCTGTTTAATCACATCGGTGTAAAGCTCGTGAACCTGACAGGCAAGGGCGATGTTCGGATATACGGCAGAGATGATATCAAAAAGCTGTGTGACGGCGCAGGACTTCAAATGGAATCCTTTGAAAAGAGAGGCTTCTGCCGTCTGCATTGTGTTGCAAGGAAGGCTGGATAATGTTAAAACAATATGATGATATCAAAAGCTCCTACAAGAAGTCGCGTGATATCTATGATGATGTTCTGACAAAAGGTAAATGGTGGAGCAAGCTGTATATCCGTTTGTTCTGGAGCAATGTGGACGATAATGAAATTGCGGAAAAAGTGCTTTCATATATTCCTGATGAATTTTCAGGCAGATTGCTTGATGTGCCTGTGGGGACAGCTGTTTTTACACACAACAAATATTCAGTTCTGGGAAATGCTGATATTATTTGCCTTGATTACAGTGACGATATGCTTTCTAAAGCTCGTGAACGTCTGAAAAGACTTGAAAACGTCAATCTTGTTCAGGGGGATGTCGGACAGCTTCCGTACAAGAATGAATCATTTGATATTGTGCTCAGCATGAATGGTTTTCATGCTTTTCCTGATAAAAAGGCGGCATTTCGTGAAACTTACCGTGTACTGAAAAAAGGCGGAAGTTTTATAGCCTGCTTTTATATCAAGGGCGAGTCAAAGATAACTGACAGCCTTGTACGATATTTCTTGGCTAAAAAAGGCTGGTTTACGCCGCCGTTTGATACTGCTGATAAATTGAAAAAGCGTTTACATAAGGTTTATGATCTGACTGATTTTAATGTTGAAGGTTCTATGGTGTATTTCTGTGCAGTAAAACAATGAATTTAGGAGTTTAGAGCAATGGAAAAATATGATATATCTCAGAAAAACGTATTCAAAACAGGCACATACGAGCTGAACAGTGTTGCATTGAATAATTACAAAGGAGAATCATAGTTATGGGACTAATGAAGAAGTTTTTTAGTCAGACAAGAAAACCAGAAGGTACACTCGGAAAGATGATGCTTAAAGGTATGAACTCAGGTCACGCAAAGCTTGCGGACTGGGGATTTGAGCATCTGCCGAAGCTCTCTCCAAAAAAGGCAGCCGATCTTGGCTGCGGTGCAGGCAGAAATGCAGGAGAGCTTCTGAAAAAATATCCGCAGGCAAATGTTACCGCAATGGACTACTCTGCACTTTCTGTCCAGAAGGCAAAGGAATACAATCAGGCAATGATCGACGCAGGTAGATGCAGAGTAATTCAGGGTGATGTTTCGAAGCTGCCACTTGACGTCGACAGCTATGAGCTTGTAACAGCATTTGAAACGATCTACTTCTGGCCGGGACTTGAAAAATGCTTTTCGCAGGTCGCAAATATTCTGAAAGACGACGGATATTTTATGATTTGCAACGAGTCTGACGGTACAGACCAGACGAGCAAGAAGTTTGAATCCATTATTGACGGTATGCGCTGCTATACTCCTGCTGAGATCACAGCAGCTTTAAAAGCAGCTGGTTTCACAAGTGTGAAATCCGATCATCATCCTTCAAAGCCATGGATCACCGTAATTGCTAAGAAATAGTTCTAGGTAAAAAACGTCCTGTACTTATTCTTTTCAAAGAATTTAAAGTACTATTAGTGAAGAGATGGTATAAATGTTATTAAATCTAGTATATGGTGTGATCGGTATAATCCTTCTCACTGCATTTTGTCTGATTGGTGCTTTCGCGGCACCTCAGGTTGCTTATTGGTGTATGACTCCAAATGCGAAAAAAATATTGGAGGATCATGGGATAAGCAGAAAATTCAGCTTGAAAGGAAAAATCTCGCTTTCTATACTGACATTGGTCATTGGTGTCCTGTATATTATCACGATTATATCTGCAGGAAAACAAGGCGTGACCTCCGGTATGAATTTCTGGCAGCTTACTCTCCGTTTTGTGATCTTCTTCTGGATGATCTCAATCTTCGATGCTGTTGTTCTTGATTGGTGGATGTTCACCAAAACAAAGATTTTTGGTATATTGATAAAGCAAAAAACAGGAAAAACTCCCGAAGTATGGAATGTTGAGCCACAATGGGACGGTAAAGAGTTGCATAAACTAATTATTGAAATATTTGCTTCAGCAATGTTGGCATGGATTTTTCTGAAATTACTGAATTAAAGGGTGAAATATGTTTTGGAATATGGCGCAGATTCTGTGTTCTGATGCTTACTGGACTGTTTGTTGCTGTCATGACAAGCTGATAAATCTGTTGCGTTAAGGTGGTTATAATATGAAATTCGATAAACATGATAAGGTCGTAAAAGCTCCCGACGCTTTGAATAATCCGCTGTATAAGCTGACAAAAGCAGTGGTGAAGGCTGCAAAGATCAGGGAAAGCCTTGTAGGTACAAAAGAAGAAGTCCTTGCGAAGGCAGCAAAAATGAATGCAAAAAGCCGACATTTCATCATGCACGATGACAGCAAGGCACATTACACTGATTATCTGATACATGGAAATTATCACTGCCTTGAAATTGATATCGAAAAGAAAAGGCGGAAGAATGCGGTGCTGTTCGTATTCGGCGGTGGAATGATACTCGGCTCGGATAAGGGAGATGTGGGACTTTCGAGAAAAATTGCAGAAACTACAAATGCCGATGTGTGGTTTCCCTATTATCCCCTCTGCCATGAACATGATATGCTTGAAAATGTGCAGATGATATATGAGTGCTATGTGAAAATGCTGACATTTTACAAGCCGGAAAATATCGTATTTCTTGGCTTCTCGTCAGGCGGAGCTCTGATACTCGATCTTATCACATACATCAATGAGCTGAATGACGGCGGCAGCAGTATTCCAATGCCGGGAATGCTTATACCTATTTCGCCCGGGAGCGTTCCAGTTACAGAAACGGAGAAAGCAGAAATAAAGGTGCTCGATAAAAGGGATATCATGATACCTGCCGAGTATATGTATACTGCCCATGATATAATGTGTCACGGCAGAGATATTCCTGAAATATACCTTGCAACGGCACACGGAGATTTCCGCAATGCTCCCATGACGCATTTTTATTACGGAAGTGCTGAAACGCTGTATGCCTTTGCACCGAGCTATGCAGAGAGCTACCGAAAAGCAGGTGCAAAGTGTATTATTCATGTTGGAAAAGGTATGCATCACTGCTATGCACTGCAATACTTTATTCCAGGCTGCAAGCCTGCATTTAATGAAGTGATGCAGCTGATACAAAACTACTTCAATAAGGAGAAACGAGTATGAAAACAGAAAACAAATGGAGCAAGAAAAACGCTTTATGGGTGCTGCTTTATGTTGTTCTTTACGTTGTGATGTCAGTGATCGTCTGCGTATTTGGGGCGATACACCCGTTTTTCTTCGTTTGCTATCAGATAACCGCCGGATTGCTTGTAACTGGTGTAGCAGCGAAAGCATTTGATAAAATAAGGAATTTTGGAGCTGCGGCGTGTTTATCATGTGGCATGCTTCTTGCTTTCTTTGCAATGCAGGACGCAAATCTTTGGCACTGTGTACCTGTCATAGTTATTGCGGTGCTTGCGGAAATCGTTCGCATGATATTTAAGTATGGCTCAGCAGGCAACCTGATCGCTTCAGTCATTATGACATTTTCTACATTTGGATACTACGGACAGATATGGTTCAATCGTGATTATACATACAAGTGTGCTGTTGAGGAGATGCCGGGCGGTTATGCGGACACACTTATGAATTGCAGCCCTGCATGGGCGTTTCCCGTTGTTATAATTATTGGAATAGCGGTTGCTGTGGTAAATTATAATATAACGAAAAAACTGTTCAGATTTGAACAGCAATAAGGAGTAAATTATGAGTTTTACAGATAATTTTGGAAATCCAAAAGGACTTCTCGGACGAGTGATTCTTGTCAGTATGGACAAGGAGCATTTGCCAATGGCACAGTGGGCGCTGGAACGCATAAAAATACCAGAGAACGGCAAGGTCGCAGATTTAGGCTGCGGCGGAGGATATAATATAAAGCGTATGCTTGGAATGAGTGCAAAAGCGAAGTTTATCGGGCTGGATATATCAGATGAAAGCGTAAAAAAGGCGCAGAAAGTCAACAAAGACGAGCTCGGCAAGCGTGTCAAAATAATCAAAGGCAGCGCTGAAAAGCTCCCGTTCAAGGATAACAGCATAGAACTTATCACCGCTTTTGAGACAGTTTTCTTCTGGAAAAAACTTGAAAAAGCGTTCAGGGAGATATACCGTTCGCTTGTAAAGAACGGCTGTTTTGCGGTTATCAATAATTACGGTGATCCGAATGTGGATTGGGAAAAGAAAGTCCCCTGCATGACCAGATATACTGCGGAGCAGATTGCAAATATGCTTAAAACAGCAGGATTTACTGATATTTCAATAAATAAAAAGGAAAATCTGTTTTTAGTTATGGGATATAAAAGGTAAAGGAGTATAATTATGAGTGCAAATTATAAAAACTGGGTGCCAAACGGAATGATAACTGCATTGACTGCAGGAACGGCTATTCTCGGCGCAGGAACAGCAGCGCTTATGTGTGCTAAGATGAGTCCGAAGCTGAAAATGGCTCTTGTCGGAACGGCAGGCGCAGGCACACTTGCCTGCGGTGCGATGACAGCATGGAGCATTTATGCACACTGTAAATTCTCATATAACGGCAACCGACAGCTATCCAAAGCGATTGTCGAGGGTACTGCGAAATATATTACGCTGCCCGAAGGCGGTATCGGACTTGATGTAGGCTGCGGAAGCGGTGCGCTGACCATTGCTTGTGCAAAGCGAAATCCTCAGGGCAGAATGGTCGGTATAGACCGCTGGGGCATGGAGTATGCGTCGTTCAGCCAGCAGCTCTGCGAGGATAATTCTGATTCTGAGGGTGTTCAGAATACGGAATTTCATCAGGGTGACGCCTGCAAGCTTGATTATCCTGATGAATATTTTGACGCAGTTACGAGCAATTATGTTTACCATAATATCACAGGAGTAAATAAACAGGAGCTTCTCCGTGAAACTATGCGTGTGCTGAAAAAAGGCGGCACATTTGCAATACATGACATTATGTCAAAGGCTCGTTACGGCGATATGCAGCAGTTTATCAGTGAACTGTATAACGAGGGCTATGAAGTCGTTGAGCTCATCGACACGACAGACGGTATGTTCATGTCAAAGGGGGAAGCAAAAGTTCTTGGACTGAGCGGCTCGTCGCTGCTTGTGGGCAGAAAATGAAAACAGAAATATTATCTGGACTTCTGATTACTTTTCTCGGCACCGCACTTGGCGCAGGCTGTGTTCTTTTCATGAAGCACAACCTGAGCCGAAACGTCCAGCGGGCATTGACCGGCTTTGCAGCAGGCGTGATGGCCGCCGCTTCGATATGGAGTCTTATAATTCCGGCAATGAATATGTCAGAGAATATGGGAAAACTCGCTTTTCTTCCTGCGGTTGTCGGATTTTGGTGCGGCATTCTTTTCCTTTTGCTGCTTGACAGTCTGATACCACATCTGCACATGAATGAAGAAAAAGCGGAGGGATTGCCGTCAAAGCTGGCACGTACAACAATGATGGTGCTTGCAGTTACGCTACATAATATCCCCGAAGGTATGGCTGTTGGTATCGTATATGCAGGCTTTATATCAGGCTCTGCTGATATGACCGCAGGCGGAGCGCTCGCTCTGGCTCTTGGAATTGCAATACAGAATTTTCCTGAAGGAGCTATCATTTCAATGCCGCTTCATGCGGAGGGAAAAAGCAAATGGAAGGCATTTGCAGGCGGTGTATTGTCAGGTGCAGTTGAACCGGTCGGCGCACTCCTCACGATACTATTTGCAAGTCAATTACTGCCTATAATGCCGTATCTGCTGAGCTTTGCCGCAGGAGCAATGATATATGTGGTGGTAGAGGAACTGATTCCCGAAATGTCTGAAGGAGAGCATTCAAACATCGGTGTTATTCTATTTTCTGTCGGCTTTACTCTGATGATGATATTGGATGTTGCACTTGGATAGGAGAGAAAAATGAAGAATAAAGAGCATTTACCGATTTTCGGTATCGGACCGTTTCTTGTGGTCGGAATGGCAGTTGTTGCTGCCATTGCGATTGCTGTATGTGTACTGCTGAATCCAATTGTATTCTTGATCTTTGGCGTGACCTGCCGTAAAATCGATCCTGTGAAATTTCAGGATCTCCCCGGAATCATCATGCCGAGCTTAGGACTTTCTATGTTCGGACTAATCGGGATACTTAATCTAATCTGATAAAAGGGGCAGATTACGATGAAAAAAAGATATATATCAAAAAATCAGATTCAAAACAGGCACATACGAGTTGTACATAGTTTTATCCATTTGTCATAAGCAATTTGAATATAATTTTTCGAATGAAAATGATTAAACTGGTTCTGCATACAAAGATTTAAGATAATAAATGATTTTTATTGACAAATCAGGTTTTTAATGTTAGTATATGCTTAATAAGTTTGCTTTGACAGCAAACTTGTATTTTTAATATCGAGTTAGCAATATATAACAAGAAGGGTGTTAAATGAGAAAAATAGCAATATATGGAAAAGGCGGTATAGGAAAGTCTACAACGACTTCAAACCTGTCCGCAGCTTTTTCTGCTCTCGGATATAGCGTTTTGCAGATAGGGTGCGATCCGAAAGCAGATTCCACCAAAAACCTCACCGACGGAAAAAGGATAAGCTCTGTACTCGACGCTATTCGTGAAAAAGGTGAGAACAATATCACCGCCGAGGATGTTCTTTTCCGCAGTCCAAGCGGAGTATGGTGTGTTGAGGCAGGTGGTCCGACTCCCGGTATCGGCTGTGCAGGACGCGGTATAATAACGGCTCTTGAAAAGCTTGAAGAACTTGGTGCTTATGATATATGCAAGCCTGATATAATTCTCTATGATGTTCTCGGAGATGTAGTCTGCGGCGGTTTCGCAATGCCTATACGTGACGGCTATGCAAAAAATGTTTTTATCGTCACTTCAGGGGAGATGATGTCGTTGTATGCGGCTTCAAATATTGCTTCTGCTGTCAGAAATTTCGGCAAGCGCGGCTATGCAAGCTATTCGGGAGTTATACTGAATTCGAGAAATGTTCCTGATGAAGTTGAGATAGTACAAAAAGCACTTGACGAGATAGGCGGGGATATAGTATCGGTGATACCGCGTGACAGCGCGGTACAGGAAGCTGAAAATCAGGGCAAAACAGTCATTGAAGCCCTTCCGCATTCAGAAATGGCGTCATGCTACAGGGAACTTGCAAGTCGGATAATCAAACTTACGGAGGACGAACAATGAGCAAATGCAGTAAAATAAACTTTAACTGTCCTTCTGCGCCGAGTCTTCATTATGTTTCTCCTGCGCACGGCGGTTGGGGAGTTGTAAGGATAGCCGCACTTGTCCCTGAAAGCCACCAGCTTTTTGTATGTCCCTTTGCCTGCGGCAGACACGGAGCGCTCGGAGGCGCTCAGAACGGTATAAAGGACCGTATCTCCTATCTTTTTATTAACGAAGCAGATATAGTTTCGGGCGATTTCGAGCAGCTTATAATCAACAGTGTAGGAGAACTTTTTGAAGCTCTGTCGAAAGTACCAAAGGTTCTGTTTATATTTACATCGTGCCTTGACGATCTTCTCGGCACAGACCATGAAGCCATACTCGCAGAGCTTGACAGTAAGTATCCCGACGTTAAGTTCAGACACTGCACCATGAACCCGATATCCCTTGATACTCCCTATCCGCCGGGCGTTACTATTGAGATGAATATGTACGGACTTCTTGAAAAAAGCAATGTCAAGCGCAGTCAGATCAATATTCTCGGCAGCAATGTTTCATTCAGCGAGGAGTGCGAGCTGAAAAAGCTTCTTCATTCAAAGGGCTGGAGCGTCTCTCATATTTCCGACCACAAGGACTTTAAGAGCTTTCAGACCATGTCGGAAGCAAGGCTGAATATCGTGACAGCTCCCATAGCGCTCAAAGCGGCGCAGCAAATGGAAAAAGAGCTTGGCATACCGTACATGACAGCCTACGTAAACCACACTCCCGAAGTGATAGAGCAGTTTTACGAAGACCTGTCGGAATTTATAGGAGAGGATATTGTTACGCCTTCAAAGGAATACTGTATAAAAGCCGAAGAAAAGCTGGAACAGGCGCGTTCTTTGATAGGAGATTATCCTATAGCAATGGACTTTCAGGCTGTAATAAAGCCGTTTTCACTTGCACTTACTCTTTCGGAATACGGCTTCAATATTGGCATGATAGCTTCTGACGGGATACCGTCACATGAAAAAGGAGCTTTTGAGCTTCTTTCAAAAAAATACCCTGATATACTTGTGGAGGATCCGCTCTGCCACGAAGCTGTTACTTTTCCGTTTGAGGGCAGGCAGTACCTTTGCATAGGATTTGACTGCGGCTATATGACAGGTTCTGACAAGGTCGTGAATATCATGGAAGACGAAGGACTTTTCGGCTTTGACGGTATAGTACGCCTTATGGATATGCTTGTTGAAGCATACACGGAAAAAGCAGATGTACAGGAAATGATAAAGGAGGCAGGACTTATAATATGAGCAGACTTTGTATCGATCTTCCCCCTCTTGCACCTGATTATTCGGGAGCTGCTTCCGCGTTGTTCGACCTCGGCGGAATTGTTGTAATGCATGACGCTTCCGGCTGTACAGGCAATTACACAAGCTACGACGAACCGCGCTGGCTGGGCTCACGCTCTGCTGTGTTCTGCTCGGGACTTCGCCGTATGGACGCTGTCATGGGCAATGACGATAAGTATATAAATAAGACGATAGCCGCTGCAAAGGACCTTTCCCCTACTGTCATTGCATATCTCGGAAGTCCTGTACCAATGGTGATAGGCACAGACCTGAAAGGTATGGCAGCGGAAACGGAATACTCCACAGGTATACCGTCATTCGGCTTCAACACTACGGGACAGCGCTTCTATGACAGAGGTGCCTCCGATGTATTCACAGCACTGATAAAGCGCTTTACAAAGGAACGCAGCAAGGAGCATACATCAGGAAACAGAGTGAACATACTCGGACTTCTTCCAATAGACTTCGGCAGCAAAGGAAACTGTGAAAGGATATGCGAACACATCGTATCGCTGGGATATGAAATAGTATCCCGCTTTGCTGTCGGACTTACAGTTGAACAGATCGAAAGCTGTTCTGATGCCGACCTGAGCATAGTCGTATCGCGTTCGGGTCTTGCCGCCGCAAAACTTCTTCATAAGCTGTACGGAATACCATATATCTGCGGAGTTCCCATAAAAGGCGCTGACGGCTTTGAAAAGAAGCTCAACAGGGAATATGTTTCTGTCGGTTGTCTGTATTCCGATGGCGGTATACTCATCATACACGAACAGATATTTGCAAATTCGCTTCGTGACATGATACATCAAAGCATAGATATATCCGTAACCGTTGGCAGTATGTTCGGGCTTGAAAATGAGCTGTCGCTCCCCTATGATAAGGAGCTCCCCGACGAGAGTGCGGTCAGAAGCGAAGTAAACAGCGGCAGATACTCTGTAATTATTGCCGATCCTATGGTGAAAAAGCTGATAAAGGACGAAAATGTCAGATTTGTCGGACTTCCGCACCCTGCTGTATCAAGCAAGCTTCACTGGGATGAGGTACCTGATTATCTCAGTGATGATATAAAAAACATAATATCCTGTCTCTGACAGGGAAACGAAAGGACTAAAAATATGAGTTTAAAAAAACTACTGACAAGTACGCTGTCGGCAATGCTGATACTGTCATGCTTTACAGGCTGCGCAAGCCAGACAGGCAGCAGTTCGGAAAAAACTGACAGCAATCAGGAAGCAACAACTGCAAGCGTCACTGACGCAACTTATAACGAAGCTGAAAAAGACGAAAAAGCAGATGCCGAAATCGCTGAAACAAGAACTATAATCGACCATACAGGCGCAGAGGTGACTCTGCCGAAAGAGATGCACAGGATCGTTATTTCCTCCATACTTCCACTGCCGTCAGTATACTGTCTGTTCAGAGGATCAGCTGAGGATATAATCGGTATTCATCCAAGCTCTATGGCTGCTGCAAAGAATTCATACCTTATAAACGTATTCCCCGAGCTTGCAAACGCTGATACAAGCTTTGTTGAGAACGGCGAGGTAAATGTAGAACAGCTTCTCTCGATGAAGCCTGATGTAGTGTTTTATTCTGCCGCAAACACAGAGGAACGCGCTATGTATGACAATGCAGGTATTCCTGCGGTGGGCTTTTCCACAACTATCGCAGACTACGACTGCGTTGAGACCTATGCTGCATGGATCAAACTTTTCGGTGAGATATACGGCGAGAGCGATACTGCAAATGAGATAATCGCTGACGGAAGGAAAACAGCTGAGGAGATAAAGACTGTAACAGATAAGATACCCACAGACGAGCGTCCGGACGTGCTGATACTGTTCAGCTATGATGACGGAGTAATAAAGGCAGGCGGTTCTGATTTCTTTGCTAAGTACTGGATAGAAACAGCAGGCGGAAACAATGTTGCGGCTGAGCTCAAAGGCAGTGCGGAAGTAAATATGGAACAGATATACGAATGGGATCCCGATATCATACTCATCACGAATTTCAGCTCACATCTGCCTGAAGATCTCATAAATAACACTGTCGAGGGCAATGACTGGAGCAATGTCAAGGCTGTCAGGGAGGGCAAGGTATACAAGTTCCCTCTCGGTATGTACCGCTGGTTCCCGCCTGCGTCGGATACTCCCCTTGTGCTGAAATGGCTTGCTAAAACCATACAGCCTGAGCTCTTTGCCGATATGGACATGGACAACGAGCTGAGGAGCTTCTACAGCGAGCACTACGGCGTAGAACTTACAGACGAGGATATACAGAAGATATACCACCCTGCACGGGCTGCTTCGGGCAAGAAATCATAATATGACAAATGAAAAAAAGCGGCTGCCGTCATTTCTGACGGCAGTCATACTGATATTACTTCCTGTTGTCGCCGCCATAGTTTGCCTCGGAATAGGTCGCTATTCTCTGAGCGTAAATGAAACAGTTGATATTCTTTTTTCGGGATTTACAGATAAAGCAGTTGATAAAACCGGCTATACCGTAATTTTCAGCGTAAGACTGCCGCGTATAATACTTGCGGCGGTTGTAGGCGCAGGGCTTTCCTGTGCAGGAGCTGCCTTTCAGGGACTTTTCTCCAATCCGCTGGCAACTCCCGATACTCTCGGAGTAGCAAGCGGAGCTTCATTCGGTGCAGTTCTGGCGCTTCTTATAGGCGGAGGACTTATAAGCGTACAGCTTTCGGCTCTTGCATTCGGACTTCTGTCATGCTTCATAACCTATTCTCTCAGCCGACGCAACGGCAAGAACAGTATCGTTATGATAGTTCTTGCAGGTATGGTCATATCAGCAGTATTTGAAGCACTTGTCTCGCTGCTGAAATACATCGCGGATCCTGAAGAAGAGCTGCCTGTAATAACTTACTGGCTCATGGGAAGTATGTCAAGAGCAACATACAATAATCTCATAATGGGAGTACCTTTCATCCTTGTGGGGACAATTGTGATCTATGCACTTCGCTGGAGACTTAATATACTTTCACTGAACGATGATGAAGCAAGCTCTCTTGGTATGAACGTGCAGATAATGCGTATCGTATTTATTGCGGCGGCTTCTATGATAACTGCCTCATGCGTATCAATGTGCGGACAGGTTGGCTGGATGGGGCTTCTTGTTCCTCATATAGCACGAATGATAGGAGGAAACAACAACCGCTCCGTCATACCGATAAGCGCAGGTGCAGGAGCATTTCTGATGATAGTTATGGACACCTTTGCAAGAAGTGCGACTTCCGCAGAGATACCTATATCCATACTTACCGCAATAATCGGTGCTCCCGTATTTATAATACTTCTTAGAAAAACAGGAGGTTCCTGGACATGAAATTCGAGGTAAAAAACGGCTGCTTCGGCTATAAAAATACAAAAATACTCAGGAATATCAATTTTGAAGTCAGGGATGGTGAAGTTTTATCCGTACTTGGTTCAAACGGTGTTGGAAAGACTACTCTGCTGAAATGCATGATGGGACTTTTAAAATGGGAAAGCGGAGAATCACTCATTGACGGTATAAGTATAAAAAATATTAAAAGCCGTGATTTCTGGCAGAAAATAGCATACGTTCCGCAGGCAAAAGGCTCTGCTTTCGGATATTCCGCAATAGACATGGTAACGCTTGGAAGGAGTGCTCACCTCGGTACGTTCTCACAACCCAAAGCTGAGGACCGCGATGCAGCTGAACGTGCAATGGAGGATATGGGAATAACCTATCTTGCAGACAAACTCTGCACTGAAATGAGCGGCGGTGAGCTGCAGATGGTACTTATTGCAAGGGCTCTTACCATAGATCCTTCTATGCTTGTACTTGATGAACCTGAGTCAAATCTTGACTTCAAAAATCAATTAATAATACTGGAAACTATAAGAAAGTTATCAAAAAAAAGAGGTATATCTTCAATTGTTAACACTCATTATCCCGAACATGCCTTGAAAATATCAGATAAAGCACTTATCCTTAACAGGGACGGCACAAATATTTTCGGTAATGCTGAAGATATTGTAAACGAGGACAATATGAAAAGATCGTTTTCTGTTCAGGTATTTATTGATAATTTCAGTTATATGGGAAAGGAATATAAAAGCGTTACACCGCTTTATCTTGTTTAAATACCGCAATCTGGTCAAAAACTCTCCATATAAAAAACAGCCGCTCTGTATTATGAGCGACTGTTTTTACATTCAATTCCAGATTATTTATCATAATTTGTTATTGGCATTTGTATTATCTGCAATATAGAAAACGTAAAAAATGTTGACATAAGCAATAAAGAGTGCTATACTAAATGTGTTAGTAATTACTAACAGCCGCTTTTATATTCAACTGTTAAATTATTATCAATATACAATAAAGTGAGGTCATAAAAATGAAGAAACACAGACTACGCAACAACCGTCTTTTATGCGCTGTATTGTCTGCGGCGCTGATGACGAATTCCGTTCATTTTGCCGCTGTCAGCGGAGCTTCCGCCTATAAGGACGGAACGTATACCGGTACGGCAGGCGGCTTCAACGGAGGTATCACAGTTTCGGTAACTATCAAGGACGGTTCTATATCCGCCATAGACGTTACGGACCAAAAGGATACTCCTTCATACTGGGAGAGAGCAAAGGTGATAATCACTGATATCATAGCTGCAAACGGCACGTCAGGCATTGACGCTGTAAGTGGAGCAACATACAGCAGCGAGGGTATAATAAATGCTGTAAATAATGCTCTTGCAAAATGCAATGCTCCCAAGTGCTTTGAGGACGGTATAGGCAGTGCAAATGATCCCTTTGTGATAAAGACGGCTGCTCAGCTTTCTGCTTTTGCAAAGAGTGTTGACGAGGGAGAAAACTATCTGGGCAAGTATATCGTGCTTGGCGCAGATATCGACCTTTCAGACATTGGAAACTGGAATCCTATAGGAGCTGAGGGTGCAGCAGGCAAGAATCTTGACAAGATATTTGCAGGCAATTTCAACGGCAGAGGTCATGTCATTAAAGGGCTCAATATCAAAACAAATGAAGGAGCTCCCTATTCTGAAGAAACCAATGTGGGCTTGTTCTCAACGCTTCTCAGCACAGCAAATGTCTCGGGAATAAAGCTTGAAAACGTGGATATCAGTGTTTCCGGAGCAAAGGTGGTCAGGGCAGGCGGAATCACCGGCGATATCACAAGCAAGGCTGTTTCAAAGACGGACGGTCACGCAGTAGTTGACAGCTGTATTGTCAGCGGTTCTGTATCTGCCAAGACAAATGAAGCTATGGTAATGACAGGCGGTGTAGTTGGCAGAGCGGCAGGAAATGCAACTATTTCAAACTGCATATCAGAAGCAGGCGTTGAGTCATCGTCAGGCACTAAAATTGCATACGGCGCAGGTATCGTTTCCATGGCAGGCAACGACACATTTATCGTAAACTGCGCTGATACAGGCGATGTAAAGGTCCTGACAGCAAGCGGACTTTCACTTTATGCAGGCGGTGTTGCAGGCATGATGACCTCGGCGCAGTATAACTGCTTCTCGGCAGGAAATGTCACAGTCGGAACTATAGCACAGGCAGACGCCGCAAACTGCGCAGGTATCATCAACGGCGCTCTTATGCCTGCGGCTTCGGGGAAATATGATTATTACGCAGAAAGCGCTAAGCTGAATTATGTAAACGAGACAGGTTCTGCATCAGCAGTTGAAGCTGTATCTCACGGTGCAGGCTCTATGAATGCAGAGGGTACGTTTACCGCTGAAAAGGTCAAAGAGATAAACAGCGCCGAATTCGTAAAGGCCCTCAATGACAATCTCTATGATATTGCTAAAACTCTTGGTGATACGGAGTTCAAGCTCTGGAAGCTCTCAGACGAGGGAAAGATAACTCTTTCAGATGAAGTTTTCATAAATGACGTTATTGACGCTTCCATGTTTGAATCGGGAAAGGGTACTGCTGAGGAGCCGTATATGCTGAAAACAGCAGACCAGCTTCGTGCATTTGCTTTGTCACTCTCAGAGCACATCGACTATTCGGGTGTGTTCATCGAGCTTATGAGCGATATTGACGTATCCGACAAGGAGTGGACTCCTATAGGCGACAGCGACTATGTTTTCAACGGCAGCTTCGACGGAAAGGGACACACCGTATCGGGTATGACAGTCGGCAGCGCCGATACTGCAAAGCAGCTTGAGGACGGCAAGAATTATATCGGATTTTTCAGCGTTCTCGGTACGAATGCAGTTGTAAAGAATGTGAAGCTTACAGATGTGCTTATCAATATTTCCTATAATTCAAGCGCATATGCAGGCGGTATCGCAGCAGTTATGAACTCCGAGGGCGAAGGCTACAAGGGAGCGGTGATCGACAGCTGCTCAGTCAAGGGCAAAATTACCCTGACCTCTGATAAGGGCAATAATTTCGTCGGCGGAATCGCTTCATACGTTTACAAGGGCGCTATCATCAACTGCATGACTGATGTTGACGCTTACTGCACAGTAACAAAGGGCGGCTCATTCGGCGAAACAGGCGGTCTTGCTGCACTTGTGAACAGAGGCCTTGTTGCAAACAGCTACTCTCTTGGAAATGTTTACGGCAGCGGAAACCGTGAGAACGAGGGTATGGCTGTTATAAGCTCGCTTGTTGCTGTAAATGCAGGCTATCTGGTGAACTGCTACGGTGCAGGTAAGCATGAAACAAATGATTATTCAATATATACCGGAGCTGTATCAGGCTGGATAACAGGTATCGGTCATACATACGACTGCTATTACAACGGCGAAGCTTCAATGAAGATAGGCGATAAAAAAGTAGATCCCGTTGCTGATGTTGGTACAAGAGTTTCATCGGGTGTAAGCGACGAGGGTATGGCTTACACAGGCGGAGTTGTATACAAAAACGAGGCTTATACCTCAAAGGATTACAGCAAGCTTGCTGAGAAGCTGAACGCTAATTTCAAGGCGTTCCCTGCGGAGCTTACACAGTTCGGGATCACGAATAATTCTCTTAAATCATGGAAATACGATAACGAGGTAACATTTGCAGACGATTACGCAGAAGCTTCCTATGTACAGCCCGAAGCTGAGATAGTGAAAAAAGAGGAGCCGAAGCTCAACGACGGTACATGGTACGGACGTGACAAGGATAAAAAGGTGGTTGTCACTATTACAGTTGAGAACGGAGAGGTAACAAAGACAGTTTCCTCCGACGGTTCGGCTAATGGTGAAGCTTACGATGAGGCGCTTAAAACTGCAAAGGACAAGTCAACATACAACGACAAGACAACATACGCTCCTGCCGATGTTTCAAAATTTGCAGGCGGCAAGGGCACAGAGGAAGAACCGTATCTTATCAAAACAGAAGCACAGCTTCGTTACGTTGCCGAGTCTATGAATGACGACGTTGACTGGAAGAGCATCTGGTTCGCACTTGATAGCGATATTACCCTTGCAGGCGGCGATTGGCTCCCTATCGGTCATGCTATTCAGGCAGAGATAAACGGACAAAAGGAAAATGTTTCCGTATATCCGTTCAGAGGAAACTTTGACGGCAGAAACCATACTATAACAGGTCTTACAATAGGCAGCAAGGACGCTCCTGCAGATATATACCTTTCAGGATTATTCGGATTAGCGACTGGCGAGCATGATACAAATCTTACTCCAGAAGCTGATGAGAAGCTTGTTACTATCAGAAATATCAAGCTCAAGGATATCTCCATTAATGTTGATTCACGCTATGAAGCGAATGTGGGCGGACTCATTGCATGGGCTCAGAACGGTTTTGTTATTGACAACTGCTCCGTTGAGGGCAGCATCAATGCTAAAACAAGAGAATCCTTTGCAAGAATAGGCGGACTTGTTGGCAGTACTCTCCGCGGCACTATCACAGACTGCTGCACAAATATTGAGATAAACGCTGCTACAGGAACTTCTACCGTATATGCAGGCGGTCTTGCAGGAATGACGAACCGTTCCGCACAGGTTAACTGCTTTACTCTCGGCAATATTTCTGCAAATGCAGAGAGCAACAACAAGGCAATAGTAGGCGGACTTACAGGTATGTCGGGCGGCACGAATATAAACTGCTATACATACGGAAATGTTGAATCTCTTATCACAACTATTGATGTCGGCGGTATAAACGGAAGAAACGCCGGTATTTCACTTGATTATGAGTGCTATTACAATGGAAGTGCAGTTTATAAGACAGCAGGCAAGGAACTCGCTGAAAAGGCTGCTTCGGGTACCGTAGTCGGCGGAGAACTGAAAACAGCTTCAAAAACTGCCGCAGAAATGGCTTCTGATGAGTTTTCAGCTGCTCTGAATGCAAATAAAGCGAATATGCCTGCTATTCTTAAAGAAGTAAGCGCATATCTCGATGATATGATGTCCAATAACAAGGAAGGTCTTTCACATCTGCTGTTCTATACAAAGGACGGAACAGACTTCAACAGCTGGAGCAAGGGTGAGAAGTCGCCTGTATTCACAGCTGAAACCAGCAGCGAAACAAAGACAGATGACGATAAGAGCAATATTGCCTCTGACGAGGTGCTTGGCAGCTGGGCATTGAAAGATTACCTCCGCAAGAATAATGTAGGCGGTACAGATATTACAATAAAGCACAGCAGCGACGGAAATCGCGAGATAACCATCTATGACAGCACAGGTAAGGCACTTGAAAAATACACTGTCGATCCTAAAACCGGAAAGGGCACAACTTCTTCAAATGAGGTTGTTGATCTGCCTCAGACAGGCGATAATTCCCTTACGCATATCATCATAATGAGTATTGCAATGACAATGCTTGGATTAGGAATAATTTGCTTAAAAAGCAGTATGAAAATACGACGTAAGGAAGAATAATTACACAGAAATAAACAAGGCAGGGAAGAAAAATCCCTGCCTTGTTTTGTATATACGGAAGTATCAAGATGAGGTTATCTTTTTTACGAGGGGCATCATCATGCCTCCTATTGCATTACCTGCCGCGACTGTCAGTATGTATGGTGTATCCTTTGGAAAAGTCCCTGCCGTAAACATATAAAAAGCGTCTGCTATTGAATGATTGAAGCCGCAGATTATGAATATCATCACAGGTATGGAAATTCCGAAAACCAAGGATATATCAGCATTCCTTTTTCTGCATTCCTTAGCGTTGTCCACTGCAAGGTACATGAGCATTCCGCAGAATGCTCCGAGGATAAGCTGACTGACGATAGTATCGCTTGTCTTTGCGGTAATGCACAGCTCGGCTTTTTCGCAAAGCGTCTGCGAGAACCTCGTCTGCTGTAACATAACTGCTGCAAATGCAGTACCTATGGCATTTCCGATAAGCGTGACGATGACTTCGATGATATAAACGGGAGAGTTTTCGGGGATATACCCGACTTTTCCCGTATACAGAGCAAATCCTCTCTGAACTATAGTGAAAAGTCCGAAGCAGAAAAGAAAGCTGCCGATTATCTTATTTTCGCACAGCAGATACACCGCACCGCCGACGCTTATGGTGACAAAACGAGCAGTCAGCACGGGCTGGAGAAATTAAAAGGAGAAAAAATTTACTGAAAGCGTTAAAGACGAGGTGATGCGTAAGAATGGGACGTCGTAGCCTGAAACTGTAAGTGACTCTTATTTAGATTCTTATAAAGATACTTCTGACCATAGACAACGATCCACCTGTATCAAATAATGAAATCAGACAGAAGTATAGAAAAGCCCGTCCGAGTTTTCAAAACTCAGGCGGGTTTTCATTTATCATACTTTACGGAAATACTTGATACGTCCATTTTCAAGGCACATCAGGTACTGACAGCACAAGGAAATAAGTTCGGGATCGTGAGTAGAAACAATCACTGTTTTTCCTCGTTCTGCAAGCTTTCGCAGCAGACCGCCGACTATTTTCATGTGTCTGTGGTCAAGTCCCGAGGTAGGTTCATCGAAAAGAAGTATTTCAGCATTTGCGGCAAGTGCTGAGCAAATAGCCGTGCGCTGTTTTTGTCCGCCGGACAATGCCATCGGGTGAGTATTTTCGAAGCCTGCCAAGCCAAGCTCAGCTATCAGTTTGTCCGCATACTCCTTATCCTCGCTTTTCATTGACAGCAGCACTTCCGCTTCAACGCTGTCCGTGAAAAGCTGGTGATTTACGTCCTGCATGACCATGTAGCACTTTTTCAGTATGCCTTTGCCAGAGATGCTTTCATTATCAATGTCAAGTTTTACGGGACAGCTTTTTTCAAGTCCGCATAGACAGCGCAGAAATGTTGATTTTCCCGCGCCGTTTCTTCCGATAAGGCCTGTAACGCTGCCCTGCGGCAAACGCAGTTCGGGAATGGAAATTGTGTATTTATCGGAACTCTCAGCAGTGAGCTTCTTTCTGAAAAGCACATATTTCTGCGGCTTATAGGTGAAATACATATCCCGTATAGTGACCGCTTTTTCAAATGTCGTGTCGGAGCTTCTGCTTTCGGGAGAGAACAGCTCTCCGCCGAATTCACGTATGTACTTTTCTTCCAGTTTTATGGGACGCAAGCCGTATTGCTGCAGTTCCTCTGATGTCAGTGAACTGAATTCATTTTTATTCCATTCGTGTACTATTTTTCCGTTTTCAAGAAAAACAACGCGGTCAACAAGGTCTTTCAGATACCATAATCTGTGTTCAGAAATGATAATAGTTTTTCCGCTTTCCTTCCATTTGCGGATAACATTTTTCAGCTCGCCGATTGCTTTCCAATCGAGATTAGAAGACGGCTCGTCAAGTATGATGATTTCGGGCATCAATGCAGATACACTGGCGCAGGCTATCTTTTGTTTTTCACCGCCTGAGAGCGCAAAAAGACTCTTTTCAAGCAGAGCTTCAAGTTCAAGTTCATTTACAACTTCAGCCTTTCTGCGGCATATTTCCGCAGGCGGCAGTCCGATATTTTCCGTACCGAAGGTTATCTCACCGTCAGTATCGACTGCAAAAAACTGACTTCTCGGATTCTGGAACACAGTTCCAACCACGCTTGCAAGGTCGTAAAGCTCAGTTTGGGCAATATCCCTGTCGCTTACAGTAACGCTGCCCGACAGCTCCCCTTTGTAGTAATGCGGAATAAGCCCGTTGATAAGCCTTGTTATGGTAGTCTTTCCGCAGCCCGAAGCACCGCAGAGCAGAATGGTCTCGCCGTCCTTAATACTCAGTGAAACGTCATGCAACCCTGCTTCTTCCGAGCCCTTATACTGAAAATCCACATTTTTTATCTCTATCATATACTATCACCTGAAATACTTTGCTGTGATAAAAATAATAACGCTCACCGTAAATATCCCTATCATAATGAAGTCCGTCGCTTTCATTTTCAGCTCATAGGGGCTTGTGCGCTTTACGGGCGCTCCAAGACCTCTTGTTACTGCCGCCGCAGACAGCTCCTCGCCTATGCTTATGCATGAGAACATCAGCGGTATCATACGGTATTCTATCATCTTCGTGACCTTTCCACCGCCCAGTGATATCCCGCGCATTTTCATAGCGTCGTTTATTGAAGAATACTCCTCTTTTATGGTCGGGAAGAAGCGCATAACAACTGCAAGTGAAATTGATATCCCGTCGGGAACGTGCATTTTCTGCATAGCCGACATGAATTCGCCTATCTTTGTTGTCCTTATGACATACCATGCGGTTATCATAGCAGGCAGGAACTGCGCAACTATTCCGCAGTAGCCCACAAGAATGGCAGAGAATATGCCTGTGGAGCTTTCCGATATGCAGTATTTCAGCAGAAGCAAAGCGGCTCCGTAAAATACCGTGAAACGAAAAGCTGAGGCGTATTTCCCCTCTGTTATGAGCAGGAGTATGGGTATCAGAGTTACCATAATGCGCACTCCCCATTCAAGGGGAGTTATCGCATTGACCATGACTATGAATGATACTGCAAATATCATAAAAAGCTTTGTGCGCGGATCAAGGCTTATTTTTATCATACTATTCCTGCTTTTTCAAAGTGCTTTTTAACAACTGCCTTGCCGAGAAATGCGCCGATAACGCCGAAAACAAAGCAAAGAATAAGCAGTACGCCGATAGTCTTTCCGTTTATTGCTCTGAACAGATTATCGCAGTATTCTGCGGAATATCCTCCCTCAAGCATATTCTTGCGGTAGTCCTTTGCTGTGACGATGACAGGGAAGTAATTAGCGCATATCCACAGGCAGAATACTCCGTGACTGATGGCGATGAGCTTGAAGCTCTTATAATTGCCCTTTTTAGCAAGCAGGTCGGCAACAAAGCCTGCTGCGATTATAAGCGGTCCGCCGAGCCAGCCCATACCTGTTACGAACATTACTATCGCCAGCAATACTGACATGATAGTAAGCATACCGAACTTTTCTATCTTGGTATAAAATAGCATCATTGGTATCGAGCCTACCAGCGGTATCAGCACCACGTAAGCGGCAACGATATACGGGTGAATGAAGCCCAACATTCCGCAGGCGAACTCGACCGCAAAGATAAGCGCCGAGAATATGCCTATTGTAATAAAATCCTTTGCTTTAAGTTTCTTGTCGTTCATTTTATAACCTCCTGAAAAATTATCAATAATATTTTCTGATTAGCTGAAAACCCATTTCTGATCCTCTGTCTGAGTTTTTACCATTTTAGCAAATATGCCGTTCTTTTGCATAAGCTCCTCAGGCTTGCCCGACTCTTTTACAACTCCGTCTGACAGGACAACTATCTTGTCTGCTCCTGAAACTGTTCTCATTCTGTGAGCAATTACCATGACGGTCTTGTCCTTGATAAGCCGTGAAAGAGCCGTCTGTATTGCGGTTTCATTCTCTACGTCAAGGCTTGCCGAAGCCTCGTCAAGGAGTATTATGGGAGCGTCCTTGAGGAATGCTCTTGCAATTGAGATACGCTGGCGTTCGCCGCCCGAAAGCTCGCTGCCGTTTTCGCCTATAACAGTATCATAGCCCTGCGGCAGGCGGCATACGAACTCCTCGCAGTTGGCAAGTCTTGCTGCCTGTATTACTTCTTCGTCAGCTGCGTCCTTTCTGCCTATGCGGATATTGTCCATTATGCTCTGATTGAACAGGGTATGTATCAATTAAGTGTAAGATGGTATACTAAAAAAGGAGAGGTTTATATGTCAAAAGAAAAAATCAGAAAGCACCGGCTATCAAGAAACAAATCTCTGCCTGCGGTCGTAATTGTCACACTGCTGATGATGTTTGGCTATTTCTATATGGCACAGATTGTTCTTGGCTGTGGATTGTCAATATAATAACAATTATTAATTTCAAAAAATCAGGAATGTTTCGCCAAAAAGAATGAAGAGTAATAACTTCAAATATCTCTAAATGAAATCCCCCCTGTAATCTTAATAAGACTTACAGAGGGGATTATACTGATATTTACAACTCAACTTCTATATCACTGGTTTCCTTAAGCAGATATGCATTAAGGAGCTTTTCCATGATAGCGTCCTTGCGTTCAATAGATCTTTCTCGGATATCCAGTCTTTCATTAAGTCTATGTATCTGACCTTTCAGATGCGCAACATTCTTTTCATATGCAGATTTCTGTTCTTCAAATTTTATCATCATAAATTCTATGGTCTGATTCTTGTCGTGTATTATCTGCTTCAAAGCCATTACTTCATCAAGTCCGCTGGTATCGCCGTAAAGGTCAAGAAGTACGTCAGCAAGAGGCGCTATAGAATCCTGATAACGAAAATTAAATTCCTCAGAGCCCTCAGAAAAAATTCTTTTAACTGTCGCTTCCGACACAAACTTTCCCTTTGCTTCGAGCATTTCCATTATTCTTGAAACGGATAATCCCTGTTCTGCCTTGACCTTTTTTAGTCGTTCAATGGTAGTTTTTTTGAGTTTTTCGATTTCCATGCAATAAAAAGCTCCTTTTTGGTATTTTTTTGAGTTCAATAAAATAGACTAAAGTTATACAATGATTATACTGAAAATAGCTTGTAAATAAACCGCGAATTATGTTACAATTCATATATAGTAAGTAGGCTAATTCGACATAAAGCCTTATTCAAATAGCAGGGAAACAATGCATAGACTTTGACATTTAATGGTATGATTATATCATTAATATCAAATTATGTCAACTGTTTTTCTTAAAATAATAACTATTGAAGCAAGCAGTGATCCTGTCGTTTTTCAGCCTATACTACAACATTAAAACTACGGAACATAAAAGGAGAATAATTATGTTATCAAACAACGCTGTAATCAATGAAAATGAAGAAAAAAATACGTATCATTTGCCAGCCAGCCTGTCGTCAAAAGGAAATGAATTACATACAGACCAGCTGGAAAACGACGTCGTAAAATTTGTACAGAAACTTGGTATTCGCCCTCATTTAACCGGTTATCATCTTCTCATAAAAGCAATACTTCTATCGTTAAAATCGCCTCATCTTCTCAAATCCCTTACAAAAGAACTGTATCCGATGGTTGCAATGGAACATGGTAAAAATGTTAGAGCTGTCGAGCGTAATATGAGAAAAGCAATAGAATCCGCATATGAGTATGATCCACAGCGCGTTCAGTCAATATTCTACTATAAAGTAGATAAGCCTTACATATCGGAAGTGCTTTCTATGGCGGTGGAATCAATTCGGCATAAGCAATAAGGCGAATATGTAGTCAAAAACAGACCTTTGGCAGTATTGTTATGAGCATTATCAACTATCCATATTCTCTTTAACAAGTTCAATTCCTTTCTCTATAAATTCCTCCAATGTCGGCATCTTATTGTCGAAGGTCTTTTTGAAATTCGGCGTATCTTTTGCATCAATAATTGCCTTTTCCATTTCTTTTTGCACTTCTTCAACTGTCGTGTGGTTCTGTTCGGCTACAATTTGCAGCATAGTCTCGATGTTCATAGTAACATCTCCTTTCATAATTTGACGGTATAAAACCGTGCCGTGATTATTATACCACATTAAAACTGGCTATACTCTCAGAGATTTTGTCGAAATATGTCGTATCTTAGTATTTTATGACTGGGTATGTTCAAGAATTATCCCAATTTGAAGGACGACTGGCATGAGGTCTACGGTGACCGTATCAATCAGCTTGTATTCAGAGGAAAGAGATACAAAAAAGCTGATATCCTTGCCAAGCTTGAAAAATGCCTGACTATATGAGCAGCAAGGCAATACCTGTATACCTGTTTATCAAAGCAGGGAAAACACAGTTTATACAGGAAATCAGAGTCAATCCCAAATTCTGTGTAAACGAAAAATAGTGCAATAAAAGAGTATATGATGAGACCGATTGTGAAAGCAGTCGGTCTTATCTGCATATTAGCACATGATTATTTGATTGTCAAGATGAAAATGTTATTCGGGTATCCTGTCGCCATAATATATCACAAGCTGAGCGTAGATGCGGCTCCAGTCCTGACGGCGACCGGTCCACTTTTTCGTGATGTCCTTCATAGCCAGATACTTTTAAATCAGCAAGGCTGATACCATTTTGATATGCTTCCTTGATGATTTTCTCTTTATTCTTTTGTATTGCATTATATTCTGCTTGACAGGCTTCTTTGATAAGAGAATATGTCTTTTCATAAGTAGATTTATTATGAGCGATCATTTTGCGGATAATAAATTCAGCAAATTTATTATTATTGTTGTCAAGCATTATTTTGATAACATCATTCAAAAATGGGAACATCAAAGAGTTTTCTCTTTTCCATCTGTCTTGTACAGGGAATTCATCAGAGAAGTACGCAAGGATTTCTTCATTTTCAGAAGCGGCGATAGCTTCTATCAGATCATCATTCCGGTTTTTAACAAAATCTAAGTTGTCAGTTCCCCATATAGTAATATCATGTAACTCGGGTATCTCTCTCGCGTGTAGATTGTCTAAGACATCGCAGTCTCCGTTTTCAATTGCCAAAACAGCAGTCTGTGTTCTCAGTTTGTCTTCCTCATATAGTTTCCTATGCATAAACTGATCTGGCATATCAAATCTATCCCAGTTAGATTTAATGCTTGTATCAGCACCATAATAGTACAGTTCATAGTTCTCTTTTGAATTATCTACAAACCATATAAAGTTTTCCTCAAGAAGATACTTCATAAAACTATAGTTCTTAAATTCGAGAGCGTAATCTATTACTGTTTTACGATATTCGTCGCAGTTTAAGAACAACTTGTCCTCACGCTTCATATACTCGTCCCAGACTTTTCTGTCGTGTGACTGAGCAATTTCATAATTTGTGACGTGATTTCTTGTAGAAGCATATTGCTTACCAGCCGAAAGTATCTCCTCACAGGAAACGCAGAGAAGCTTTGATATTATTGCCAGATGCTCTATTGTGATACCTTTATTTCCGCTGAATATTTGTGAAAAAGTGCTTTTTGTCGTTTTTAATTGTTCATTCAAATCATCTTCTGTATAATCAATATTTCTGTATTTTTCTTTTAGGTAAGCTCTGCTGAAATCAGCATCTTTTTCAAATCCTCTTTCTTTTATCAGTTTTTTCAGATATTTGCCTATATTTTCTTTGCTTTCCAATAAAAACATAGTTTCAACCTCCTGTGAATTTCTAACATCATTATACATCGATGAATTTGAAATTGCAATCACAAAAATGTGTACACTAAAAATGTACAATAACAAGCTTGTACACTTTCAGTGTACAAGGTATGATAATTCTTGAATATTTGATAATAACTAAGCCGCAGGGTAATCCCTGCGGCTTTTTTGCATATTGCGTAATTTGAACAGCTTGTTTATTTCAGCAATTCCTGTGCTCGTTTGTGTATCTGCTCCTCGATGAGTTTCAGTCGTTTACTATCAAGATTATATCTTGAATGGCGCTTGAAGCGGAAGTCAAGCAGCCTGCGAAGTCCGTCTCTGTGCCTGTTGGTAAGCACCTTTTTTGCAGTGCCGATGAAGTCGTCATAAACGCACGGTACAAGCGTATCCGCATAATCGCAGAGTGCTTTACCTGAGGCAAGGTCGTTCCTGCCTGCAAGATTGAAAAGTGAGTTACCGTGATCGAACAGCGGTGCAGGAGCAGCTATCTTGTTAGTGCGGTTATCCACCAAGAAGCCAAAGTTTCCGAAATGTCTGTCTACGTTGCAGATTATTGCGTCAAGCACCAGCATATCATCAAGCGCATTTATGAACTCCTCGCCCAGTGATTCGTAATACTCACGGACAGCTTTCATACCGCCCTTGCTAACAAGTCTGCCTATCGGCATAAAGGAGTAGTCCTTGCTTGTGAACAGCTCGCAAGTGGAGCACAGTTCACCCTGCCATTTTGACAGCCCATAGGAGATAGCGTTGATACCCAGAGCGTCTGCTATCTGAGCAGCGTAAAATTCCGAATATGGCTCATTGCCTGTATTTGAAGCTCCGCTTGTTCCGCCTTTGTAAAGTCTGATAACTCCGTTCTCTCTGCGCCAGCACTTAGGCAGCATACCGTTAGTTGTGAACTCAGGACAGGATGCCAGAGAAGTTCTCACAGAGCTGCCGTAGCCTGTGAAAGCGATAAGTCCCAGCACTCTGCTGAACCTGTTTTCGTACAGATTGTACTGCGAGAAGCCGCCCTCAAAGCCTTCCTCGACCACCCAGTAGCAGTCGTTCAGCGACAGTCCCTTTGATACGCTGAGTATACTCATAGGACGGTTGAGATTGAGTCCGCACTTGCTGAGGAAGCTGTGGACGTATGCACGATTCTTCGGTATAGTCCTATGCCTCAGCCAACGCGAAACGCTGTCGCCGTCAATATTCATATCAAGAGGCAGCAATGCCTTTTTTTCTTCATTTACCCAGAGTATTTCTATCTCGGGCGTGCTTGTATCCTCAGTCGCTGTGAACCTCATTAGCGGAGTATCAAAGTGCCGCAGTTCATAGGCCATGTTACCGCCTCCTTTCGTTTAGTGTAGTTATTATACCACAACAGAGCGATTTAATCAAGTGACATTTATGCTATATTCTCATTAACCTCTGATACTCTTCCATCTCCAACTCACCATCGGCAGCCTTAGTTCGCAGCTCAATAGCGTAGTCGCCCCACTCTGCGAACTGGGACTTGCTCATTTTCTTTTTCATATAGCGAGCATAGTGCTGCTTGTATGCACGGTTGTATATCTCCCACACAGGATCACTCTTTATCTTCTCCTTGAAGTTGTGGCTCATTGCATTATCACGACAAGTCTTCGGAGGATTGCTGCTGACAAGGCGCTTGCAGTAGTGTGAAAACGTTGTATGCTTCATGATAAACCACCGACCGCAGTTACGGCACTTGACAGGCATGAACTTTTCTTCAATGCACTTGAACAATTCAAAATACAGAAAGGCTCCCAGCGATGTGAAACGATAAGTCTCACAGAGTATGGGACCTTTTTTCGTTTCGATGACTGTATGTCCCATGCACATACTTCCGCTTGAAATAACGCCTCTATATTTTTGAAATGTGTCAATCACTTTCTGAGTTGTCGGATAACTGTTGTGGTCACAAAGCTCGTCAATGAAAGGCATAAAGATTTTCTTGACGCGGATAACGTCCTCGATAAAAGTTGAGAACTCGTTTGTCATTTGCTCAATACAAGTCGTGAAGTCAGCAGCATCTTTTCTGTTTTCGTAGTTGCTGAAAACCTTCTTGCTGTCAAATTCATAATCAGATAACGCTCTCAGCTCGTGCAGTTCTTCCGTGATATACATTTCCTCATAGGACACAGGAGTACTCTCTGCGTTGACAAAGTGTTCGTTGTAGTCATCGACTTCAAACTCCGAGTCCTCATAAAATGGCTCGTCAAAGATGTCGTTGTAGTAAGCGAACAGATTTCTCAGCAGACCATGTTTGAAATGTTTTGTGTCGTA
>Ga0310695_10002795_pt1 | contig 35845 bp, 24 predicted proteins | sample RumenRJG_04DNA_FD_203882 | JGI IMG/M metagenome (GOLD analysis project Ga0310695, IMG submission 203882) | Bovine rumen microbial communities from Lethbridge, Alberta, Canada - RJG_04 (v2) (version 2) | ecosystem: Host-associated > Mammals > Digestive system > Stomach > Rumen | place: Canada... | reverse complement strand
CGCCGGGCAATATGTGTGTGCCAGGCAGTCGAGTTCTTCGTTGGCCAGCAGCATCTCGTTGAGTGAACTGGCGGTTGAACTGATACCATACTCACGGAAGATGGGAAACGTGCGCCACAAGGCATTAGCCTTGAAGGCCATGATAATCTTGACGCCCGCTTCACGGCTTACACGAGTGATGAGGTCTAGATTACTGCGCAACTTGTCCTCGTAGACGATATAATAGGGTGTTTTTAATTTCATTGCCAACAAAGTTAGCAATTTATTCGCAAACAATCATTATGTTTTGCCACTTTTTAAGAATTTTGTACTAACTTTGCAGCGTTTTTGAGAGGCAACATGGTTGCCCAATGTGTACAAACCTTTAATAGTGAGATTTATGGACTCCCAATTGAAGAAGAAATTGCAACAAGACCCCACTGGCCTTGTGACCTATGAATACATCGCCAACCACATGGGGGATGTCGATGACATGATGGACGAACTGGTTGACAACATTGTCGAGGTCGACCGCACGGGACAGTTTGTCGTGAGCACAGCACGCTACCTCAACGCTATCGATCGCAACAAGTATGCTCAAAATATCGACACGCTGATCAAGGCCGCTATCGCTAAGGATCGCGAGCATGTCTATCTGGGTGACTTGGCTGCTAGTATTTGGGGCAATGACTATAAGAACCGGGCTCAGGATTTGGTGGCACAAGATGACAACTTTCGGCGCATCTACAAACGCTTATATCCCAATGGCATTTGAGTTACAAAGAATTAAGGCTATAGATTAAATAACAATTTCTGCGATGAAAAAAGTTTATCTCATCTTGGCACTTGTTGCCTTCGTAGGTATGGCATGCTCCATGACCAGTAATCAGAAGAAAACCAACAATAAAACAACTAAAACCGAAAAGGCAGTGAATTATACCGACACTCTGACTCAGGTCGAGCTCAAGACTTCTCTGGGCGACATCATTATTGCCCTGTACAATGAGACCCCAAAGCATCGTGACAACTTTGTCAAACTTGTCAAAGATGGTTACTATGATGGAGTTCTCTTCCATCGTGTGATCAAGGACTTCATGATACAGACAGGTGACGGCAACTCAAAGACTGCTACGCCTGGTCAGATGCTGGGTGATGGTGATCCGGGTTATACTATTCCCGCCGAATTTGTTTACCCCAAATACTTCCACAAAAAAGGTGCTCTGGCAGCAGCACGCACCGGCGACCAGGTCAACCCTGAGCGTGCCAGCAGCGGTAGTCAATTCTATATTGTCACCGGCAAACTCTACAGCTCCCAGGAATTGGACATGATGAAGCAGCGTCTGGGTGACCAAAAGAAACAGGGTATGTGGCAACAACTGGTCATGCAACACCGAGACGAAATCATGAGGATGCAGAGCGCACAAGACAATAGCGGACTGCAGCGACTGCAAGATCAACTCATAGCCCAACTTGAGGCCGAGTACGCAAAAGATCCTTTCCGCCTCACCGACGAACAGATTGAGGCTTACACCACAGTGGGTGGCACACCGCATCTTGACGGACAATACACAGTGTTTGGCGAGGTTCTCAAGGGTATGGATGTTGTTGATGCCATCCAGAACGTGAAGACAGGTGCTAACGATCGTCCTGTCGATGATGTCAAGATCATCAAGGCCAGCATCATCAAGAACTAAGGATTGGGGTGCTCCTTCCTTCTTATCAAGAATTTGAGAATTAGAGAGTTTCTATTGTCAGTGATAGTCTCTTTTTCTCAATTTCTTTATTTGTATATATCTCATCTGAACATTAAAGATGTTGTTATGATTGAATTCACACGACACAAGTTGGATAACGGACTGACCGTGCTGCATCATTTTGACGGCGCTACACGCATGGTGGCTGTGAACATTTTATATAAGGTTGGTTCAAGTGATGAACAAGTGCCGCTGACTGGCCTCGCACACTTGCTAGAGCACTTAATGTTCACAGGCTCAGATCATGTGCTTAGTTTCGACCAGGCATTGCAGGCTGCTGGGGGTGAGAGCAATGCCTGGACTGGAGTGGATGCCACCAACTACTATGACGTACTGCCTGCTCAGAATTTAGACACTGCTTTGTGGCTCGAGAGTGACCGTTTGCTCAGCCTCACGTTGAGCGATGAGAGCATTACCACACAGAAGAGTGTGGTCATCGAGGAGTTCAAGCAACGTAGCATTAATGCACCGTATGGTGACATGAGTCACCTGGTGAATGGGCTAGCCTATACTTGCCATCCTTATGCATGGCCACCTATAGGGCGCTGCATCGAGGACATTGAACGCGCTACGGCCGACGACGTGCGCAGCTTTCATCGGTCACATTATGTGCCCAATAATGCTATCCTCTGTATTTCGGGTAATGTTACACAAGACCGAGCCATTGACATGGTGAAACATTGGTTTAGCGACATCCCTGCTCATACTATCGCAGCTAGTGCTCATCCTTGCGAACCCGCCCAGCATGAACCACGTTGGCTTGAGGTGGAGCGCAACGTTCCGCAGACCGTAATTTGCCGTGCTTATCACATGCCGGGGCGACGAACTGGTGACTATCCTGCTTGTGACGTGTTAAGCGATGTGCTGAGCAATGGCAAGTCGGCGCGCTTCTACCAGAATGTTGTTTTGACGACGGGTTTATTCACCGAACTTGATGCGTCGGTCAGTGGCACACTGGACAACGGATTGTTCTTTGTCAAGGCCAAGTTGTCACCCGAAGCTACGATTGATGATGCTCAAGAGGCCATTGACATGGAATTGCAGCGATTGCTCACCAATGACCTGAAAGACTATGAAGTCGAGAAGTTTGTCAACAAGCACATCGCCACCGAGCGATTTGAAAGTGTAGGCTACCTGCAGCAAGCCATGAGATTGTGCCTGTATGAGCAACTGGGTGATGCAGGGCTCGTCAATACCGAGGAACATGCCTATCGCAACCTCACCACAAATGACATCCTCGCAGCAGCCCATCGCATACTACAACCTAGCAACTGCTCAACCATAATTTATCGCGCTGTAGAGAACAACACTGTCCCACAGTGACGACTTCGCCGTTGCGTCAAAATCCTATTATTTCTGTCAAAAACAAGGTAAAAAACATGGGTTTTTAGAGAAAAATGTAATATAATTTTGGCATATCAAAAATAATGTGTATCTTTGGGGTCAATTTGACGCATACTCACAAGAGGTGCGCAGAACTCTAAAATTTGTTATTATGGAATCGCGTGAAGAAATGTCTGGAGCAGTCAATGAACTGGAGAAGGACGTGACCTTGAACTCTGAGCCTGCAATCGAGGCAGGTGAGACAGAAGTGAGAAATGAAGAAGTAAACAGTGTTGAGACCCCTTCGATCGAAGAGGCCACAAAACCTGATGTCGAACAACCTGACACGGAACTTGCTACCGAGGCTGAGCCTGCTGCACAGGCGACTGTCAATTATGCTGAACTGACCAAGGAACAACTGGTCGAGCAACTGGTGCAAGTTGTACAACGACCCATTGAGTGCATCAAGGGTGAGGTGACCGCAATCAAGGCTGCCTTTTTTGCCATGCGCAAACAAGAACTGGCTGCAGAGAAAGAGGAGTTCTTGTCGAAGGGCAATGAGGAGTCGGCTTTCGCTCCACGCGAGGATGAGTGTGAGAACCGCGTCAAGGAATTGCTTGAGATGGTCAAGGAAAAACGTGCAGAGTACAATGCTGCGCTTGAGGCCGTGAAGAGCGAAAACTTGCAGAAGAAGCGTGATATCATCCAACAAATTGAGGAGATAACCAACGACCCAGACAACATCAACCGACAATTCCCCAAAGTTCAGCAACTGCAGCAAGACTTCAAGGCTGTCGGTGACGTGCCTGCCACCAATGAGACCGAGATCTGGAAGGCCTATCAATTGGCTGTCGAAAAATTCTACGACCTGCTCAAGATTAACAAGGAATTGCGCGACTATGACTTCAAGAAGAACCTTGAAATCAAGCAGCAACTTTGCCTTGATGCTGAGGCTCTTGACGAAGAAGGTGATGTCGTGGCTGCATTCAAGAAACTGCAGGAACTCCACAACAAGTGGCGTGAGACAGGCCCTGTGGCCAAGGAACTGCGTGAGGACTTATGGGCCCGCTTCAAGAATGCTTCGGGAGTGATTAACAAGAAGTATCAGGCTTTCTTTGAGGAACGCAAGTCACAAGAAAAAGAAATGGCTGATGCCAAGACCGCACTGTGCGAAGAAATCGAGAAAATTGACCCGACGCAGATTAAGAGCTATGCGGGTTGGGACGAGGCAACCAAGGTCATTATCGGCTTGCAGGCTCAGTGGAAGCAACTGGGATTCGCTTCACGCAAGGTCAACGCACAATTGTTTGCACGCTTCCGCAAGGCTTGCGATGAGTTCTTCGCAATGAAGGGCGAGTTCTACAAGAAGACCAAGGAACAATTTGCAGCAAACCTTGAGAAGAAAATCCAACTATGCGAGCAAGCCGAGGCGCTCAAGGATTCAACCGATTGGCGCAAGACGACCGATGCACTGGTGGCTTTGCAAAAGGAATGGAAAACTATTGGCCCAGTAGCCAAGCGTCACAGTGATGAGGTGTGGAAGCGTTTCATTGCTGCCTGTGACCACTTCTTCGAGCAGAAGAAACAACAATTCCAGGATGTGCATGCTGTAGAGCGCGAGAACCTCAAGGCCAAACGTGAGGTCATTGCTGCCATCAAACAGGCCCTCGGCGAAGAAGACACCGAGGCTGCTGCTCAGAGTGTGCGTGACCTGATGGCCAAGTGGAACAGCATCGGGCATGTGCCCTTCCGCGACAAGGACAAGGTCTATGCCGACTATCGCGAGGCAGTCGATATGGCATTTGATAAACTTGACATGAAGGGGACTAGAGCCAGCCTGGCTAACTACGAGAGTTCAATCAGCCAATTTGCGGGCACCGATAAGATGTCGCATGAACGTGAGAAACTGGTGCGTGCATTTGAGCAGAAGTGCAGCGAACTGAAGACCTTTGAGAATAACATGGGTTTCTTCAATGCCCAGAGCAAGAGCGGCAACTCGCTCCTCAAAGAGATGGAGCGTCGCATCCAACACATTAAAGACGAGATTGCCCTGCTAGAGCAGAAGATTAAACTCATAGACGAGAAAGAGTAGTTTTTGTTTTCATTTTCAATGGTGACTCCTTGCAACTGCTGACAGAATTTGCTGCAAGGAGTCTTGTTTTTGTGACATGGCGACTAATCTTGATATCAGACAAGAGGCACAGCGAGTACTCAAGACCTTCTTTGGCTACGATACTTTCTATCCCAAGCAGTGGGAAGTCATCGACCATGTGATGCATGGTCATGATGCCGTTGTGCTGATGCCAACTGGTGGCGGCAAGTCGATGTGTTACCAGATTCCAGCCCTCATCAGTGATGGTTGTGCCATTGTCGTATCACCTTTGTTGGCACTGATGAAGGATCAGGTCGACGCTCTTATTGACGCTGGCATACCCGCTGCTGCTGTCAACAGCCAGCAGAGTGACACTGAAAACCGCACAATCGTCGAACACGCCTACAAGGGTAACATCAAGTTACTCTACATTTCTCCCGAGAAATTACTCAGCGAGATGGACACATGGTCGCAGCACATGCGCATCTCGCTCATCGCTATCGACGAGGCACATTGTATCTCGCAGTGGGGGCATGACTTCCGACCTGAGTATATCCGCTTGGGTGAAGTCAAGCAACGATTCCCCAATGTACCCATCATGGCACTGACCGCCACGGCCGATCGCTTGACGCGCGAAGACATTCGCCATCAATTGCACATCGACCATGCAACCATCTTTGAAACATCATTTGATCGCCCCAACATCACCTTGAATGTTGTTAGCGAGTCGACTGCTCGACAGAAAATCAGTCGCATTGTACGGTTTATCCTACGCCATCAGGGCGAGAGCGGCATCATCTATTGTCTGAGCCGGAAGACCACTGAGACAGTGGCCGAACACTTGCGCAAACTGGGGTTTAACGCACAACCTTTTCATGCCATGATGTCCACCGAGCTCAAGATGTCGGTGCAGCGCAATTTTCTTAACGACGATGTGCCCATCATCTGTGCAACGGTTGCCTTCGGCATGGGCATCAATAAGAGTAATGTCCGTTGGATCATTCATTACAATATGCCACAGAGCATTGAACGATATTATCAGGAAATAGGACGTGCAGGTCGTGATGGTCTACCTGCCGAGGCACTGATGTTCTACTCGTTCAACGATGTGGCTACACTCACCTCGTTTGCTCAGGAGTCGGGACAAGCCAGAGTGAACCTTGAAAAGTTGAATCGGATGCAGCAATTCTGCGAGTCAACCGTGTGCCGCCGTCGCATCTTGCTCAGTTACTTCGATGAGCAGATCGACCATGACTGTCACAACTGCGATGTGTGCAGTAATCCACCCGAACGATTCGATGGCAGCATTTTGGCTCAGATGGCGTTGAGCGCCATCAAGCGAGTCAATGAACAGGAAGGCATGACCATGATTGTTGATATCCTCAAAGGGTCGCGCAAGGCTGAGTTAGTCATGGCTGGATATCACCATCTCAAAACCTATGGGGTGGGGCGCGACTTGACATTCCGACAGTGGAACGCCTATATGTTGCAGATGCTGCAGCTTGGCTTGTTCTATATCGCTTACGAGGAGAGCAACCACTTGAAGGTGACCCACTATGGCATGCAGGTGCTCATGGGAAAAGCACAAGTTATGTTTTCCAGATTTGAGGCAAGACTTCCCGAGCAGAAGCATGCTAAAAAAGAGCGCCAACAGACTATTATCCCAGCCAAAGAAACGGTCGACAAGGAACTATTCGAGCAACTGCGACTCACTCGCTCGGCATTGGCAAGAGCACAGGGTGTGCCACCCTATCTCATCTTCAGCGACAAAGTGCTCACAGTCATGGCAACAGAGAAACCCACAACTTACGCCGAATTCTCTGTCATGTATGGTGTTGGAGAGAGCAAAGCACAACGCTACTGGCGCCCCTTCACCGACACCATCCGCCGCCACAAGAAGTAAACAAAAGTGACGATTTTTATTAAAGAATTGCAGCCCTGCCTGCGGTCGAAGCATGAGACGACCTCTGCGGCGGGGCTGCAATTATGCAGATAGTTAACTATGGGTTAGAGTCCCATCTTCTTGGCGATCTTGGCAGGGATGGCCTCTTTGTTGACCATGATGTCAAGGGTCTTGCCCAGGAAGAATGCTTCGCTCACATAGAAGAAGCCGTGGTACAGTTGGTTGGTGTCCCAACTGTTCTGAACCTTGAAGTAGCGGTTGCCTTCCTGGTCAACGGCCTTGCCCATGATGACCATGCCGTGGTCATCGGTAGTCTCCTTAGTGTCAAACCACTCTTGACGCATCTCCTGAGTCACCTTGATTTCCTTCATTGGGCCCTTGATGTCCCACTTCTCGGTCTCGCGATCCTGGTCGCTGAGTTGAGTCCAACGATCCATGTCGCTGCCCTTGAGGTCGGGAGTGTCGGCGATGTCGGGCAGAATGGCATAGCCCTTGCGCCACTTGAAGCCTTTCTCGCTCACATCAGCGCCCCATGCTACAGTGTAGCCGTGGTCGATGGCATAGTTCACGATTTCGAGCAGCTCTTCCATGGGAACATTCTGGTAGTTGTACCAGAGCCAGTTGTCGGCCACTTCAAGCACAAAGGGTTTGTAGAAGGGATGGTGTGTGAACGACGAGATGCCGATGTAATCATCCATCTTGATGGGTAGTGATGCGGCATAGCTCTGCGGAGTGTAGGTTTTGCCTTCCCAGGTGAATGTCTCGGGCAACTTGCCCATGTAGGCATCAAGGATACCCTTGAAACCATCAATCCAAGCGGGGGTCAGTTTCTTGAGTTTGCGCTGGTTGATGACGCTGGCATAACCACTGAGGTTAGCAGTCAACTCGGCAGTGTTGAACTTCTTGTCACCGTAAGTCATGCCGGTGTAAACCTCGTTGGGTACCATTCCGTAGCGTTCCCACACGTAGTTAACATCGTCGGCAGCGCCACCTTCTGCAAAATTAACGGTACCATCCATGCGGATGTACTTGATGGCCTTGTCCAGATAGCAATGATAGACCACAAAGCCCTCGCTCAGGTGAACTTCCTTGCCTGTCTTGCGCAGAATCTCGCTCTCAAAGAATGTGTTGGTCGAATAGCACCAGCAAGTTCCCGACTTGTTCTGGTCCTTGACCGGTGTAGTTTTGACAATCTTGGTGTCAGTGAACTTGAATCCCGTGCTGTCGGGGATGACGACCTTGTCGTCGGCCATGGCATTGAACGCAAGGCCCATTGCCAATGTTGCAATCAACAGATGTTTCATTTGGTTTAAGTTATTAAGTTAATTATGATAAAATATATGACAAGTTATGAGTTACGAGTTATGAGTTACAAGTTACGAGTTACAAGTTACGAGATATGAGTTATGTGGCTGGAGTGATCAAGCAATGTCCGGCGTGATACTCGAGAGTGACAACTCCCATCTCACAGAGGTTAATCACTGTCTGCTCGGCTGACGAACGTGAGCAGTGGGCTAGTCGGGCAAATCCGTTGAGCGTGATTCCGCCATGCGTCTGTAGGTAGTCGAGCAGCGACTGTTCACGCTCGCTGAAACTGAGAACCGCCGGGTCGTTATTTTGGCTGTCACGTGCCATTACTTTAACGTGCATTGCACTAGCCAGCACATTCTCGTCTGCGACCCGATAGTAGGCCTTCCAGTTGCCATGCTCATCTGGCGCTTTGACTGGTTTAAGGTCTGTCTCGGCAATGTCGACCTTGAGCACGTTCTTACCTTCGACACGAAAGAGGGTAAATTGCACCCGCTGCGGTGGTTGACAGTACATCTGTGCAGCCTGATCAATCATATACATCTCCTCGTCACTGCTCACGCCAGCAATGGCACCGTTGTCTTTCACGCCGATGAGCAGATGCCCTCCGGCATGATTAGCAAATGCCGAAATGCTGCGGGCAATCTTGCGGGCATCACTAATCTGGTACTTGAAGTCCTGATGCTCGTGCTCGCCTTGGGCAATAAGTGACAATATGTATTGCTTGTCGCTCAAAGTGTTATTAATAAGTCACGGGGTCACCAATAGGTTTGTAGGGTTTGTTCACCTCCTTCTGGTGAGGAACTTTCTTGCCAGTAAGGATAGCCTTGAGGTAAGGCTCAAGTTTCTGGGCATAGTACCAGAAACCGAGATCTGTCAGATGGATACCATCGACCGAACCATCGTTGTTGGGTCCATAGAGATTTTTGCAGTCAACGTAGTAGAGATTCTTGGGATTCTCGGCACGCAAGCGCAAATAGTTCTTATGAAACTCATAGTTCTTCTGTGGTAGATATTGGCTGTAGAATCCGCTGTACTTAGCATAACTGTACATCTGTCCCTCAACCATGATGATGGGCACATCGGGGCGTGCTCGGCGCAGGATGTTGACAAACTCATAAGTGAGTGTGTCGCACATGTCCTTTGTGCAGTTGGGTATGGGGTCAAGGATGTAGGCAGCCACATCAGGAATTGTCGCCATGGCGCGAGCCATGCAGTAGTCCATCTTGCCCTCACCACTGATGCCGATGTTGACACATTCAATGTCCAAGTCGCGTTGGATAATGCTAGTTGCCACCATGCCAGGATGCGAGGCACAGCCACCATGCAGGATACTAGTGCCGTAGAAAACAAACTTCTTGCCCTGTCGAGGACTATTCATTACTGGGCCTGTGAGCGTGGCAGTTTTTTCAACGCCAATCTCTAACCATTTCACCCCGTCATATAGTGGCAGATAAAGCATATATTCGTGCATTTTGCCGTCCAGACGGTCGACCATTACCTTGCGTTGGATGACATCTGATTTGTCTGCATTTGGACGGTTGCAATTAACAAACTGCCACGAATGGGTGTCATCGTCCCATATGTACAGGCTCGTTCCCTTGATGCCAGTGTCGGCCATGTGCATCATGTGAGCATTGTAGAGCAACTCATAGCGCACAGCCACAGCACGTGAGTCGGTACGGAATCTGAAGGCCTTGCCAGCCGTGTGGCGTGCACGTTCACGCAGTTCGGGACGCACGCTGTCCTCAAGCCAACGTGGAATGCGAGTATCTAGGGTCTTCTCGAATGCATAATTGATCATCCTGAACTGCATGGCGTTGACAAACCGCAGAGTGTCGGCATTCGTGAAGTCTTGTGCCATGACTAGCAACGGCAACAACAGACAAAACAGGGCAGAGGTGAGTTTCTTCATCTTTTATTTTCCGTAAACGGTTTTTTCAATGGCGCGTATCAATTCCTCCTTAGGGACAAAACCATCAATGTTGCCTGGGTCGCCCTTGCCTGGGGCTGGCAAGATCAGCAGCATCGGAATGCCATCAATGCCCAATTGTTGTGACAACTCTGGGTTGTTATCGACGTTGACGCTGTAGAAGTCAATATCGGGATACATGGCGGCAACCTCTTTGAGAATGGGGGCAAGTCGGCGACATGGACCGCACCAGTCAGCGTTAAAATCCACGACACAAGGGCGTTTGGCTGTCTGCGTCCAATTGTCGCCATCGATGATACCCACTAGTTGCTTGAACTGGTTCTGATTAATCTCTTTCACTGTACCATTGGCAAAGCAGGGCAGTGCCAGCAACAAAGCCAGCAGCATCGTCATCAATTTATAGTTCATAATACTCAATATTTAAAAATCAAACTGATTAGCACTTATCTCAATTCTCAATATTCAATTGCCTATTGATGCTGTGGGCGCAATAGGTCGTTAACAGTCTTGACAGGGTTGAAGGTCTCGATGGGCACCTCAACAAAGATGGTAATCCAGTCGCTCATCGAACCGTTCCACAAACCAGGAAGTTCAAGGGCTTTGATGGCGATGCCACCCTTTGATTTCTCACTAATGAGCCCAGTCTCGGGGTCGACAAATTGACGCAAATCAAATTTCTTGCCCTCGTAATCCTTGATATAGCACACGAGGTCAACCGGATTGAAGTGTGTTCCGCTCTTCATCAATTCGACTGAAGCAGAGTCATCAGGATTAATTTGTGCGGCTTCCAATATCTGCAAGGAGTAACTGCCATCTTGATTGTAAACCAGATAGGGACCACCACCAGGTTCTCCCTCATTCTTCACCATGCCACACACGCGAATGGGGCGGTTGAGTTTCTTGCGCAGATAATCGGCCAGATGTTGATCGTCCATCTCTGCGGTCTCGGGCGAAACGGTAAAAAGATATTGCTCGACAAACTCCAGCATCTTAGACAACTGATCATGAGTACATTCGCCCTCAAGTTGTGTGAGGAAATGAGCGACATGAGCTTGAATTTGTACCAAATAACCGGCGATTACCTTTTTGTAACGAGTGGTACTGTACCGCAGCGCCGAGGGCACCACATTGTCGATATTCTTTACAAAGATCACATCGGCTTCACGGTCATTCAAGTTTTCAATGAGTGCTCCATGGCCCGCGGGGCGGAACAGCAAAGAACCATCCGCCTCTCGGAATGGAGTGTTGTCGGCCATGACGGCTATAGTGTCTGTCGACGGTTTCTGTTCGCTCATGGTCACATGATATGTTACACCCCACACTTTCTCCATCAGCGGGAGTCGCTGCGACAACAGACGCTCAAACTCCTTGCGGTGTTCGGGCGAGACCGTGAAGTGGAGATTGACCCGACGATTAGCGTCAGCCGCATATTGTGCTCCTTCTTCAAGGTGTTCCTCAACAGGTGTGTGTACACTACCACCGGCAGCCCTGTGAAATAGCAACAATCCCTTGGGCAATCCACCATAGTTCAAGCCATCAGCATCAAGCAGCGCACGGACAACATCGACATGACGATTTTCCTCAATGAGTTTTGCGATGTTCATGCCATGAAGTCGCAAACAAGTCTTATTCAGAGTAGGATAGAATGCAAACTGCTGAATGTGGGCGAAGAACTCACGTTCAAAGTCAGTCTCAGGAGTAGCATGACCTGAGTTAATAAAAGCATATAGGTTCTTGAACATGCGACTGGCAGCTCCTGAGGCAGGAACAAACTTCTCAATTGTGCCGTCAAACTGCTTCCACGACTGGATGCAGCCGTTCTCATCTTTAGGGGTCAATCGCACGATTCCATGGCCGACAGTTGCAACCGAATGGATGCGTAACCATGGGAATCCTTGGGCAAAACGTTCAAGTTGCTGGTCAATCTGCGCAGTGTCGATGCCTTTGGTCTCCATCTGCTTCAAGTCTTGTTCGTTCCACATTTTATTACCTGAGTTCTTTAGGTGATTATTAAAAATTTTTCAAAGTTACAACAATTCTGCGACATAGATTTGGTCTTTAGTCGAAAAAATGCTAATTTTGCCCTCCGATTTGCATTTTTTACAATTCAACCATGACTCAGACGTATTTTTCAGACGACGAACGACTGCTCATGATACACCTCACACGTGATTTGATATCGCGACTTGGTGCTGTCATGACACAAGCAGACATACGCCAATTGTTTAACACACTCAGCGCTGCAGTGACTGGCGGCTATCTTGACCGTGACGAGAACGGTATCAATCCGCTGTTGCACCAGACAAGCACGGCTCATCTGCTGTGCCACAATGTGGTTACTGACCGCGATATGACTGTTGCCACGATGCTCTATCCGTTGTGCCAGTCAGGTTTTTTGGCAAAGTCACAAGTTGTCAGCGACTTTGGTGACGATGTGTACAAGTTGGTGCAAGGCCTCATCAATGTGTCGCGTCTCTACGGCAAACATGCTGCTGTGGTCGATGAGAACTTCCAAAAGTTGCTGCTGAGTTTCGCCGAAGATATTCGTGTGATCATGATCATGATTGTAGATCGGCTGGTGATGATGCGCTGCATCAACAATCATCCCAATGAACAACTGGTGCGCGACATTTCACTCGAAGCACGATATCTATATGCACCACTGGCTCATAGGTTGGGTTTGTATCAACTTAAAACAGAACTTGAGGATTTGTCACTCAAGTATCTGAACCGCAAGGTGTACACGCAAATTGCCGACAAACTCAGCGAGACCAAACGTCAGCGAGAAGCCTATATCGCACAGTTTGAATTGCCAATTCGTGAGGCACTTGACAAGGCTGGGCTACACTACGAGATGAAAGGCCGAACCAAGAGTATCAACAGCATCTGGAACAAGATGAAGAAACAACACGTGGATGTGAGCGGCATCTACGACCTGTTTGCCATACGCATCATCTTGGACAGTAAACCTGACCAAGAGAAGAAAGACTGCTGGGTTGCTTACTCGATTGTCACTGACATTTACACAGCCAACACTTCGCGACTTCGCGACTGGATCACAATTCCCAAGAGCAACGGATACGAGTCGCTGCACATCACCGTCAAGGGGCCGGACGAGAAGTGGGTAGAAGTGCAGATACGCACCAAGCGCATGGATGAAGTGGCCGAGCGAGGTCTGGCCGCACACTGGCGATACAAGGGCATCAAGAGTGAGCAAGGACTGGACATGTGGATGAATAGTGTGCGCGAGGTGCTCGAGGCTGGCAGCGACGGCCAGATGGAACTGATACGCAGCATGCACATGAACCTCTATGACAAGGAGGTCTTTGTGTTCACACCTCGTGGCGACTTGTTCCGGTTGCCTCAAGGGGCTAGTGTGTTAGACTTTGCATTTGCGGTACACACCCGTGTGGGTCAACATTGTGTCGGTGCGCGTGTCGATGGCAAGAACCAACGCCTGAACTACAAACTGCGCAACGGTGATACCATCGAAGTGCTCACCGCATCAACACAGACACCCAAGCAAGACTGGCTAGGATATGTGGTCACGAGCAAGGCGCGCAACAAGATCAAGCAGGCCATCAACGAAGCACGCATGCATCGTGCCGAGATGGGCAAAGAACTGCTGCAGCGACGGTTCAAGAACCGTAAGATTGACCTTGACGAGGCTACCATATCACGCATGCTCAAACGCATGGGCTTCAAGACACTCACCGACTTCTATGTCGCGCTGAACAACGAGCAGATTGACATTAACGATGTCATCACCAACTATGAAGCCCAGTTGCAACGACAAGAAGAAGGTGGGACAATTCCGCAAGGTTCGGCTCAAGACTTCGTGTTGCACACGCGAACTGCCGACGATGAGCATCCCGATGACATCCTTGTTATCGGTGATAATGTCAAGGGCATCAACTATCGTCTGTCACGATGCTGTAATCCCATCTACGGTGACAAGATTGTGGGTTTTGTTGCCAGCGATGGTGCCATCAAGATTCATCGTGCCGACTGTGGCAACTTGCGTCACCTGCGTTCGCGCTACCCTTACCGCATCATCCGCTCGGCGTGGTCGGGCAAGATTGGTGCCCAGTTTGCAGCAACATTGCGCGTTGTCGGCAAGGATGACATTGGCATCGTGTCGAATATCACATCGGTCATCAACAAGATGGGCGACACGCAGTTGCGCAACATCGCCATCAACAGTAATGGTGCCACTTTCGAGGGGTACCTGGTCATTGGCATCGGGAGTACCAACTTGCTTGATGATCTGATTCAGAAACTGCAAAACCTGCGAGGCGTTCGCCTTGTTGAGCGCAAAAACTAGGCTGTGACAAACTAAAACGACATTAATCTCATTAATCATTATTTGTAAGTAGTGATTTCAATACATAACCTCCATGTGGAATTTGGCAGTACAGTGCTGCTCGATGATATCAATTATGTGATCAACAAGCGTGACCGGATAGCTCTCGTCGGCAAGAATGGCGCAGGCAAGTCGACCATGCTCAAGATTATTGCAGGATTGCAAAGTCCCACCAGTGGTGCGGTTGCGTTGCCAACCGACACCACAATCGGCTATCTGCCACAACAGATGGTACTCACTGACACGATGTCGGTGCGTGATGAGGTGGGCAAAGCGTTTGCCCATGTGCATGAATTGGATGCCACCATTGATGCTCTGAACAACGAACTGGCAAGTCGCACAGACTATGAGTCGGACAGTTATCAAGATCTTATTGACCGCTTGTCGCTCAAGACCGAGGTGCGCACCATGATGCAAAGCGAAAACATGGATGCCGAGATTGAGAAGACCCTCATCGGCCTTGGGTTTGAGCGTAGTGACCTTGAACGTCCCACTGGTGAGTTTAGTGGAGGTTGGCGTATGCGCATCGAGATTGCCAAACTCCTGTTGCAGAAGCCCGATGTGCTGCTGCTTGACGAGCCAACCAATCATCTGGACATTGATTCTATCCAGTGGTTGGAAAACTTCTTGAAGAATCGCAACGGTGCGCTAGTGCTGGTAAGCCACGACCGTGCCTTTATCGACCGAGTCACCAATCGCACCATCGAAATCTCTCTGGGCAAGATCTATGACTATCAAGTCAACTACTCACACTTTGTTGAACTGCGCAAGGAACGCCTAGAACAGCAGCGACGGGCCTACGAGAATCAGCAGAAGATGATTCATGACACAGAGGATTTCATCGAGAAGTTTCGCTACAAGCCCACGAAGGCAGTGCAGGTGCAAAGCCGTATCAAGCAACTTGAGAAGATTGAGCGCATTGAGATTGATGAAGTTGACAACTCACGTCTGCGACTCAAGTTTCCACCGGCACCTCGTTCTGGCGACTATCCAGTTATTGCCGATGGGGTTCGCAAAGATTACGGTTCACTCAATGTGTTCAGTGATGTGACTTTTACAATCAAGCGAGGCGAGAAAGTTGCTTTTGTGGGCAAGAATGGTGCTGGTAAGTCTACACTAGTCAAGTGCATAATGGGCGAAATCCCCTATGAAGGAGAACTGAAGATCGGACATAATGTCAAGATCGGCTATTTCGCACAAAACCAAGCCCAATTGCTTGACGAGAGTATCACCGTGTTTGATACTATTGACCGTGTCGCAGTGGGTGATATACGCACCCGCATCAACGATCTGTTGGGGGCATTCATGTTCGGTGGAAAGGCCAGTGAGAAGAAGGTTAAAGTTCTGTCTGGCGGTGAAAAAAGCCGATTGGCAATGATAAAATTATTGCTTGAGCCAGTCAACCTGCTCATCCTCGATGAGCCTACCAACCACCTGGACATGCGCACCAAAGATATCCTCAAGCAAGCCATCACCGACTTCGATGGCACGGTCATCGTCGTGAGCCACGATCGAGATTTCCTTGATGGCATGGTACAGAAAGTATATGAATTTGGTAATCACCGTGTCCGCGAGCATCTGTGTGGCATTTGGGAATTCCTTGAGAAAAAGCAACTTGACTCCCTGCAGCAGATGGAAGTAAATGACAAAATCCGCGAAGAGAAAACTGAAAATACGCCATCGACAGGGCGCCTCAACTATGAGGAGCAAAAGGAGCGCGAGCGCAAGGTGAAACAGGCGCAGAAGCGAGTCAAGCAACTCGAAGAGAAAATCCAGCAACTAGAGCAAGACATCGCTGCCATCGAGGAAAAACTATCACAAGGACAGACCGATGATCCTGGCATCTATGATCGCCATGCGGCTTTGCAGCATGACCTTGACCAAACTCTAATTGATTGGGAGGAAGCGTCAATGGCTCTTGAAAACTGAACATACATCAGATTGTGGGGATTGCGTCTTCCAAAAGTTAAGGTAACAAAAAAATAGCCATTAAATTTGGGGGAGAAGGGAATATGATGTAATTTTGCAACTTGATTTTTCGAAAACAACATTTTATAATATAGATTTCACAACAGAAATGAACGTAAACTTTGAGAAAACCGACCAAGTAAATGGCGTGTTGACCGTCGCTATCGTCGAGGATGACTACAAGGCAGATGTCAAAAAAGAACTGAACAAGTTGGGAATGACTCGTCCCATCAAGGGCTTCCGCCCCGGACATGTACCTGCCGCATTGCTGCAAAAGATGTATGGTCCCCAAGTCAAGGCTCAGGTGGTTGACCACAAACTCAACCGCGCTGTGAGCGACTACCTCATCAACAATCATATAGCAGTGCTGGGCGAGCCCATGCTCACCGATGACACCAACGTCAATATTGACAATGACGTTGACTTTGAGTTTAAGTTTAACATCGGCATGGCTCCAGAGTTTGAACTCAACATCGACAAGAGCATCAATGTCCCTTATTATAATATAGGTGTTACCGACGATATGGTCGAGAAGCAGAATGAGGGCTACCGCAAGCGCTTCGGTAAGCAAGTGCCAGGCGAGGAGGCAGCCATCGACTCATTGTTGCGTGGTTCGTTGGTTGAACTTGATGAGAATGGTGATGCTAAGGCTGAGGGCATCAGCACTGAGCGCACGATTGTCATGCCACAATATCTGCATGATGAAGAGCAGAAGCAGAAGTTTGTGGGTGCTAAAGTGGGTCAAGAGATTGTCTTCAATCCTCACAAGGCTTGTGACGGCAGTGCCAGCGAGTTGGCATCGATGCTCAACATTGACAAGGAGAATGCCGCTGATGTCACTAGCGACTTCAAGATGACCGTCAATGAGATCATGGTCACTCAGATTGCCGACATGGATCAGGAGTTCTTTGATAACGTGCTTGGCAAGGACGTGGCAACTAACGAGGAAGAGTATATGACCAAGTTGCGCGAGACAATTGCTCATGAGTTGGTGGCCGACAGCAACTATCGCTTCACCATCGATGCCGAGACAGTGTTGCGCGACATGGTTGGCGACCTGCCTCTGCCCGATGAGTTCCTCAAGCGCTTCTTGCAGACTCGCGATGAGAAGAATACTGCCGAGAAAGTCGAGGAAGAGTATCCTGCCGCTAAGGCTCACTTGCAATGGCAACTCATCAAGGACAAGGCAGCCACTTCGTTGCAAGTCAAGATTGATGATAGTGACCGCAAGCGTTTGGCCCGCCTGATGGCTGCACAACAGTTGGCACAATACGGCATGACCAATCTTCCCGATGAGGTGGTTGACAATTATGCTCAGCGCATCTTGGACGACGAGCGATACAGCGAGGAAATCAGCAACCGCGCATTTGATGACAAGTTCTTCGCAGCGCTCAAGGATGCAGTCACGCTGACCGAAAAGGATGTCACCATCGATGAGTTCAACAAACTATTTGAGGCCAAGTAAGACCTGATACAAACAGTTACGCAAAGTGGGCCGAACAGCACGTTCGGCCCACTTTTTTCGAAAAAAAAGTAAAATATTTGTCACATTGAGAAAAAAGCAGTAACTTTGTGAAAATGATTTTTTAGAACCATTATTTAAGATTACGATAATGAAAAACGACTTCCGTAACTTCGCTGTCCATCACATGGGCATGAACGGGCTTGCTTTCGACCAATACAGCAGTGTAGTCAATAGTAGTTATATTTCGCCCACCATCATGGAGGAGCGTCAACTCAATGTGACACAGATGGATGTGTTCTCGCGACTGATGATGGATCGCATCATTTTCCTCGGTACGCAGGTGGATGATTATACCGCCAATGTTATCCAGGCACAACTGCTGTATCTAGACTCGGCTGATCCCGGCAAGGAAATATCGCTTTACATCAACTCGCCCGGTGGCTCGGTCTATGCCGGACTGGGCATCTATGATACGATGCAGTTTATCCAGAGCGACGTGTCAACCATCTGCACGGGCATGGCCGCATCGATGGCTGCTGTACTGCTTGTTGCTGGGCAAAAAGATAAACGCTTCGCACTGAAGCACTCGCGTGTGATGATTCATCAGCCAATGGGTGGCATACAGGGTCAAGCTAGTGACATCGAGATCACATCTCGCGAGATTATCAAACTCAAGCAGGAACTCTACAATATCATCAGCGAGCACAGCGGGCAGCCCTATGACAAGGTCTATGCTGACAGCGATCGTGACTACTGGATGACTGCGCAGGAGGCATTGGACTACGGCATGATTGACAAAGTGCTTGTACGCAGCAAATAATACCGACTAACATCAAATGGCAAAAAAGAAAGATACTGGGCTGCGTTGCAGTTTCTGTGGCCGTGGCGAGCGTGAGGTTTCGCTGTTGTTACCCGGCATGGATGGGTGCATCTGCGACGAGTGTGCCGAGCGCGCTAACGAGATCGCGCATGAATACTTGCAGCAAATGAAGCATGCTGGCATCGAAGACATCGATGTCGCTACTTTGCCAAAGCCCAATGAAATTAAAAATTTCCTTGACCAGTATGTTATCGGTCAGGAGAATGCCAAGCGCTATCTGGCAGTGGCTGTCTATAACCACTACAAGCGATTGGCGCAGCAGACCAGCGACGATGGTGTTGACATCGAGAAGTCAAATATTATCATTGTCGGTCCGACAGGAACGGGCAAGACCCTGCTGGCCAAGACTATTGCCAAGATGTTAAAAGTCCCCTTTGCCATCGTTGATGCAACTGTGCTCACCGAGGCTGGATATGTGGGCGAAGATATCGAGAGCCTACTCACACGATTGCTGGCCGCTTGCGACTACAATGTTGAGCAAGCCGAGCGTGGCATCGTGTTTATCGACGAGATTGACAAGATTGCTCGCAAAGGCGACAATCCTTCCATTACCCGCGATGTCAGTGGCGAAGGTGTGCAACAAGGACTACTCAAACTACTAGAAGGTTCGGTGGTTAATGTTCCGCCTCAAGGAGGGCGCAAACACCCTGAGCAGAAGATGATCGCTGTCGACACCAAAAACATATTATTCATCTGCGGGGGAGCCTTTGAGGGAATTGAGCGCAAGATTGCTCAGCGGCTCAACACACACGTTGTGGGTTATGGTGCGGGCAACCACATCTCAAGACTGGATCGCGAGAAGTTACTACACTTTGTGGCTCCGCAGGATTTGCGTAGCTATGGGCTTATCCCTGAGATTATCGGTCGTCTGCCCATACTGACCAACCTTGAACCACTGGACCGTGATGCGTTGCGTCGCATTCTCACCGAGCCCAAAAATGCAATCATCAAGCAGTACCATAAATTGCTTGAGATGGATGGCGTTGAACTTACCATTGATGACGATGTCCTAGACTATGTTGTTGACAAGTCGATTGAGTTTAAACTTGGCGCACGTGGCTTGCGATCAATCTTTGAAACGATCATGATTGACGTGATGTATAATGTGCCTGGTAGTGGGGAGAAAACCTATCGCCTCACCCTTGACTATGCCGCCCAGCAACTAGAGAAGTCCAACTTTGAGATGCTAGCACAAGCACAATGACCCAATTAACCTTAAAGCCTCATAACGATGATAGATAACAAGAAACTCATTGACGAATTAAAATCTTATTTTGGATTCGACAAATTCAAAGGCGACCAGGAAGCCATCATCCAGAATCTGCTGCAAGAGCATGACACCTTTGTGTTGATGCCCACTGGAGGCGGAAAGTCACTATGTTATCAGTTACCAGCCATCATGATGGAAGGTACGGCTATAGTCATTTCACCGCTCATTGCACTAATGAAGAATCAGGTTGATGCCATGCGCCACTACAGCGAGGAAGATGGTATCGCACACTTCTTGAACTCCTCACTCAATAAGCAACAGATTGAGCAGGTGCGCGAGGATGTCATTAGCGGCAAAACTCGATTGCTCTATGTCGCACCCGAGTCGCTCACTAAAGACGAGAATGTCGACTTCCTCAAGTCGGTCAAAATCTCGTTTTATGCAGTGGATGAGGCACACTGCATTTCGGAGTGGGGACATGACTTCAGGCCGGAGTACAGGCGCATCAGGCCCATCATCAATGCCATTGGTAGCCGTCCCATCATCGCTCTGACTGCCACTGCCACACCCAAGGTGCAGCATGACATACAGAAAAATCTGGGAATGATTGATGCCAAGGTGTTTAAGTCGTCATTCAACCGACCCAACCTCTACTATGAGGTGCGTCCCAAGACAAAGGATATTGACAAGGACATCATCAAGTTCATCAAAGCCAATGAAGGGAAGTCAGGTATCATCTACTGCTTGAGCCGCAAGCGTGTCGAGGACTTGGCCGAACTGTTGCGCGTCAATGGCATTAAGGCTTTGGCCTACCATGCTGGCATGGACAGTGCAACGCGCAGTGAGAACCAAGACAAGTTCTTGCTTGAGGAGGTTGATGTGATTGTTGCAACCATTGCCTTTGGTATGGGTATCGACAAACCCGATGTGCGTTTTGTCATTCACTATGATATTCCCAAGAGTCTTGAGGGCTATTATCAGGAAACAGGTCGTGCAGGGCGAGATGGAGGCGAAGGAAAGTGTATCACTTTCTATGCCAAAAAGGACTTGCAAAAGTTGGAAAAATTCATGCAAGGCAAGCCTATAGCCGAGCAAGAAATTGGTAAACAACTACTTAATGAGACTGCCTATTATGCTGAGTCATCGGTATGTCGACGCAAGACCTTGCTCCATTACTTCGGCGAACCTTATTCTGAGGACAACTGTGGTAACTGCGACAACTGCATCCATCCACGCAAGCGCATTGAAGCAAGTGATGAACTCTGTGCAGCCATCGAGGCTATCATCGTGCTCAAGGAGCGTTTCAAGACCGAGTATATCGTTGATATCATCGCAGGCAATGAGACCAATGAGGTCAAGAGTTACAAGCACAACGAACTTGAAATTTTCGGTTCGGCCGATGGGCGTGACGAGAATTTCCTGACCTCTGTCATCAGGCAAGGCGTGCTCTCGGGATATATACGCAAGGACATTGAAAACTATGGTGTGCTCAAAACCACTGAACAGGGCAAGCGTTTTCTTGAGCATCCCGAACCGTTCATGGTGGTTGAGGACAAGCAATTCAGCGACAATGATGGTGAGGAGCACAGCGGATCGGCAGCCGTGCTCGACCCGGCCTTGTTCAGCATGCTCAAGGATCTGCGCAAAGAGATTGCGCAACAGAAACAGTTGCCACCCTATGTCATCTTCCAGGATCCATCGCTCGAAGCCATGGCAACGACCTATCCTATCACTCTCGACGAACTCAAGTTGATACCTGGGGTGGGAGAGGGCAAAGCCAAGCGATATGGACAGGAGTTTGTCAGTCTCATCAAGCGCCATGTCGATGAAAATGAGATTGAACGACCCGAGGACTTCCGCATGCGTGCCGTGGCCAGCAAGAGTAACGTCAAGATTTATCTCATCACGGGTACAGACCGTAAGATTGGTCTTGACGAATTGGCCAAAGACAAGGGCATGGACATGGACGAACTGCTTGACGAACTGGAGGCAATCGTTTACAGTGGTTACAAGATTAACATCGGCTACTATGTCGACATGGTCATGGATCAGGATATCCATGATGACATCTACGACTACTTCCGTGAGAGCGAGAGCGATGACCTCAAGACGGCCATTGAAGAACTGGGCGATGACTACACCGAAGAAGAAATCCGTCTGGTGCGCATACAGTTCCTTAGCGACATGGGCAACTAATCGGTTATGTATGTTGAAGATATATGCTCCGGGCGGCTGTTCGGGGCTTGAACTATTGAGAGTTCTTTACTCTCTTGATTACTCTCCACTATATTGCGGGACACAAATCGCCACAGATTCTATGTTAAGTTCGGCAATCGCTGAGTAGTTACAAAAAGTTCGGCTACCGCTAAAGAATGTTAAAAATCGTGGGGGGTATTGTAAAATCCTACAAAGATATTTATATTTGCAAATGAATTGACGAGTCTCGTCGGAGAGTCGAACATAGTTCTACCGCCTTTATGACTCAAAACAAATTAGTAGAATCATCAAAAACTTTGCAATTATGAAACCTTCTCCTTCTACTCATCGATCACTTCATCTAAAACTGAGGTCTATCGCCTTGGTTCTAATGACGTTGCTTATTCATCTGTTTTCTGCCGCCTTTGTTGTAGATGGCGTTAAATATATAGTCATTGACAACACAACAGGTACTACGTTTGTAAGGAGCCTCATTGAGGATGACGATGCACAAGAAAGACAAATAACGATTCCGAGTAGTTTTCATTTAAATGACAGGAATTACTGGGTAAGTGGCATTTGGGCACGTGCTTTTGAGAACAGTACAGTACTGACGAGTATTAATCTAGAAAGTGAATATTTAGAGGTCAGAGACTATGCTTTTTTGAATTGCACAAATCTTCAATCGGTCAAATTTAAACTCCCTACTTCTAGTTTTGACAAAAAGACGTTTGGCGTTGGGGCATTCTCGGGATGCGCTTCACTGACCGACATCATTGACCTCCAGATTGAGGAGATCTCAGATGAAATGTTTCTGAACTGCAAGTCACTCACAGACTGTACTTTTCTGGACGGGGCAAAAGCAATTGGCAAGAAATCATTTGCTGGATGCTCTTCGATGACTGCTATCTTCTTGCCATCTTCGTTGCGATCGCTTGGTGACAGTGCCTTTGCCGATTGCAAGTCACTCGAGCATATTGTCGTGAACGACAACAATGCGCTAGAACTCAATGCAAGCAAGGTGTTCGCTGGATGCGATAAAGTCAATAGTATTATATGTCTGTCTATTGTTCCCCCAAAACTAATTAACGCCAATCTGTTCGAAACTTCTCAATATGATTCTGTTCGACTTCTAGTACCGCCTTCAGCTCTTGAGGCATATCGTCATGCCCAAGGTTGGGGTCAATTCAAGCATATCGAAACACTACCCTACGATTTTGCAGTGAACGGCATATATTATTTGATTACTGATGATCGTGAAGTGACAGTCACTCATCAGTTGCACATTTTGCCCACAAAACCCAAATCAGACATCACCCTGCCCGAAACTGTCACCCATGATGGAGAGAACTATAAGGTCACGCACATTGGTGACAGTGCCTACTGTAACGACAGTACATTAAAATATCTGAATCTTCCTGAATCGATAACATCCATCGGTGCATCAGCATTCTCGGGTTGCGCGACATTATATCAAACAAATCTGAGGTCCGTGTCGCATATTGGCTCGCAAGCATTCAAAGGATGCACCGAACTGGGTACCATAACTGCAGACAATCTGCAAACAATCGGTGACAGTGCATTCGCAGGATGCACTAACATTCAATCCTTACATTTCCCTAACCGAATCAAACAAATCGGTTCAATGGCATTTGCAGGTTGCAAGAATCTCAAAAGCATCATGCTGAAAGACAGAATATCATCACTCAGCATGGGTGACGGTGCATTTGCAGGCTGCTCTGCACTCGTTCAAATCACTTCACTGCCGATGACTCCACCCCTGGTTGATAACCCTCAAGCATTCGACAATGCGCATTATTCTACTATAACCATATCGACACCCCACTCTTCAAGCAGTCTCTACCGCTCTGACAGTTTCTGGCAACGTTTCACCACGCACAACAAGTTAAACTATGACTTTGAACACAACGATTTATACTGCTTGCTGCTGAGCAATCATCCAGAAGTAGCAATAATAGACGCTAAAGACAACTATACTGGTATAAAAGTTCCGAGCATTATAACACATTTGGGGAAAGACTATCAAGTAACAGAAATCGGTGATAGGGCTTTTGCTTCTGTAAGTAGTCCATGGATAGCATTGCCAAACTCTGTTAAGAAAATCGGTTCGAATGCGTTTTTCTCCAGCCACATAACTGATATCTCACTTGGAGATTCGGTTGTAAGCATTGGCAATCAAGCATTTGCGTCTTCAAAAATAAGAGAGTTGCACATTCCCAAAACAACTACAAAGATTGGACACCTGGTCGCAATACAGTGTAATAATCTTGAGTCAATACAGATTGACCCTGACAATCCTGTATACGACTCACGAGACAACTGCAGTGCACTGATTGAGACCTCAACCAACCGCTTACTCTTAGGCTGCAAGAAGAGTACTATCCCCCAGACAATCCAATCGATTGCCGACTCGGCATTCTTCTGTTGTGACCTGAGCAACATTGAGATTCCACAGTCACTAACATCAATAGGTAATCTTGCATTTATGGGTAGCAAACTATCTTCGCTTGAGTTATCTGGCTCATCGTTACGCCATATGGGACTATTTGCTTTTACAGGCTCTGAATTAAAAAGAGTACATATCTCAACTACATCATTGGACTCGATAGCGGCAGGTGCTTTTGCATTATGTAGAGAGTTGGAGGAGGTCATACTTTCTGGCAACATAAGAAAAATCGGCATTGAAGCATTCGCACATTGCGAGAAATTGCGACATATCACGATACCCAATTCAGTTGACACCGTCGATATCTTCGCATTCATGTGGGCTCGAAGTCTTGAGTCAGTTACACTAGGCTCAGGTATAAAATACATAGGGACACAGGCATTCGACTCACCCTGGCCGTTATCCCATGCATTAACATCAGTCACATGCTTTGCCACAACTCCACCCACTATGCAATTACCAGACTGCTTCAACAGCAGTTACGCTACTGCCACTCTCTATGTCCCGTCTTCGTCACTCAATGCCTACCGCAACAATCGGGACTGGAGTCAATTCAAAAACATCCAACCAGTAACATCAGGTATTGATGACCAACTTGGTGACCCCAATCATGATGAACGGTCTCCACAGTACGATCTAATGGGTAGACCAGTCGACAACAACCATCATGGCATCATCATATGCAATGGGAAAAAATACCTAAACAGATAACGATTGTTGGCAAGCATCTGAGAGAGCGACCGATTTCGGATGATTACAATGAAGTGAAACAGTACAACAAGCCCCAGCCCCTTTCTGCAGACTAAACATTGCCGTGAAATATTGGAAAAATTGCAGCCAAGGAGCACTTTTTCGCGACTTTCCTTGGTCAGTCAGTCAAAAATGCCTAATTTTGCATGCAATAAATTTCTAACCGAAAAATATAGTCTCGTTTTATGTCATTTATTGCCGATCGCGTAAAGATGGATGGAATCACGTTTGACGACGTGTTGCTCATTCCGGGTTACTCTGAAGTCCTGCCCAAGGATGTGTCACTAACCACCAAATTCTCCCGTAACATCACCCTTAACGTGCCGCTGATTTCGGCGGCAATGGATACCGTCACAGAGGCGAGACTGGCTATTGCCATCGCACGTGAAGGCGGTATTGGAGTGATACATAAGAACATGAGTATTGAGGAGCAAGCGCGACAGGTACATGCCGTCAAGCGTGCCGAGAACGGTATGATTTATGACCCGGTCAGCATCAAGCGTGGCTCCAAGGTCATAGATGCCCTTAATCTGATGCGTGAATATCACATTGGTGGCATTCCTGTAGTTGATGACAATCGCCATCTGGTGGGTATCGTCACCAACCGTGACCTGCGTTTTGAGAGTGACCTTAATCGCAAGATTGATGACGTGATGACCAGTGAGCATCTGGTGACCACATCACAGTCGACCAACCTCGAGGAAGCCGCCAAGATTCTACAGACCTACAAAATTGAAAAATTGCCCGTTGTGGACCGTGATGGAAAATTAATCGGGCTGGTCACCTATAAGGACATCACCAAAGCCAAAGACAAACCCAACGCCTGCAAGGATGCGCTGGGTCGCCTGCGCGTGGCAGCCGGCATCGGCGTGACTGCCGACAGCATGCAACGCGCCGAGGCTCTGGTCAATGCTGGTGTTGATGCTATCGTCATCGACACAGCCCATGGTCATAGCAAGGGCGTGGTGGGTGTCCTGCAGCAAGTCAAGAAGTCATTTCCACAGATTGATGTCGTGGTTGGAAACATTGCCACGGGTGATGCTGCACGTTACCTTGTCGATAATGGTGCCGATGCAGTTAAGGTGGGTATTGGTCCAGGTTCTATCTGCACGACGCGCATCATTGCTGGTATCGGTGTGCCCCAATTGTCGGCCGTCTATGATGTAGCAAAGGCGCTGAAAGACACCGATGTGCCACTGATTGCTGATGGTGGCATTCGCTATTCGGGAGATATTGTCAAGGCTCTGGCCGCTGGAGCACACTCGGTGATGCTGGGTGGCATGTTTGCAGGCGTTGAGGAATCGCCGGGCGATACTATTATTTTCAATGGCCGCAAATTCAAGGCCTATCGTGGTATGGGTTCGTTAGAGGCCATGGAGAAAGGCTCAAAAGACCGCTACTTCCAGAACAATGTCACTGATGCCAAGAAACTTGTGCCTGAAGGTATCGCAGCGAGAGTTCCGTTTAAAGGAAGTCTCTATGAAGTTATCTATCAGATGTTAGGTGGCCTGCGTGCTGGTATGGGTTATTGTGGCGCCCCCACCATCCAGGATTTGCATCATGCTCAGTTTGTGCGCATTACTGGAGCTGGTGTTGCCGAGAGTCATCCCCACGATGTGACCATCACCAGCGAGGCTCCAAACTATAGCCGTGGTGACTGATCACATATAATTGTTCGACTAAAGTTGAGGGTTGAGTGCTACTTGTCAATCCTCAACTCTTTTTTCTATTGTACGATACAATTTATTTCACCCTGTTGCGTTAATATAAAATAATGTGACAATAACTCAATGAAATAATAGCAAACGAAATGAAACACAAAGTATTAATCGCTTCATTGCTCATCGGGTCGGCATTGTTGGCAACGGCAGCCAAAGATCCTGTGCTGATGAAGATTAATGGCAAGGACATCAAACTATCAGAGTTTGAGTATCTCTATCACAAGAACAGCCAGCAGCAGATCGAGAAAGAGACCCTCGAGCAGTATGTTGACCGCTTTGTCACCTACAAACTCAAAGTCGCTGATGCCGAGGCTGCGGGTATCGACACATTGGCAACTTTCCAGCGCGAGTTTAATGGTTACAAGACCGATATCATCAAGCCATTCTTGGAGGACACAACAGTGCGCGAGCGCCTAATCCGTGAGGCCTATAGCCACAAACTCAAGAATGTCGATATCGACCACTTCATGTATAGTTTTGGCAAAGATTTTCAAGAGAATCAACAGCGCATGGCTTTTGTTGACAGCATCCGTCAATGCATTCTTGATGGTCAAAAGTGGGAGGATCTGGCTCAAAAATATAGTGTTGATCCCTCGGTTCGTAATAACAAGGGTCACTACGGTTTCATCAATGCAGGCACATTCCCCTACGATTTTGAGAAGGTAGTTTATGAGACTCCAGTTGGCGAGATCAGCAAGCCTTTCCGCACCGACTATGGCATTCACATGATTCGTGTCAACGCCATACGCGATGACCAGGGTGAGGTGCGATGCCAGCACATCCTCAAACTGTTCCCTCGTGTGCGTGTGCTTACCGACAGTATGAAGATGAATACCAAGCATAAAATTGACTCGGTGTATGCAGTCTTGCAGAAGGGTGCCGATTTCTCTGAAATTGCCAAGAATGAGTCTGAAGATCCTGGATCGGCTAAGAATGGTGGAGAACTGCCTTGGTTCGGTCGTGGACGCATGGTGCCTCAATTCGAGCAGCATGCATTCGACCTGGCTGTTGGTGAGATGAGTGAGCCTTTCGAGACCAACTACGGTTACCACATCATCAAGAAACTTGGGAATCGTCCCACTCCCAGCCTTGAAGATTCTCGCAAGAGTATCGAGCAGAGCATGGCTCGTGACAAACGCAAGGATGCTCCCCGCTTGGAGCGTATTGAACAACTCAAGAAGCAGTATAACTACAAGGAAAATCCCAACTTGCACAAGTATCTCACCGATGCACTTGCCAAACATGGCCAGTATGACTCGGCTTTTGTTGCCAATGTGATTGCCAACAGCAAAGAACCGCTGTTCACATTTGCCAAGAAAACTGTTCCCGTGTCGGTTCTTGCACAGCATCTTAACAAAAAGGCAAAACTCAACAATGATGCAGCAGTGGGCTACATTGAGTCATTTGTTGAGCACAAGAGCCAAGATGAAGTTATGGACTACTATGCCGACAACATCATCAACGATACTCCCGAATATGCTAGCCTGCTCAACGAGTACCGTGACGGAATGTTGCTGTTTGAAATCAGCAACCGACGCGTCTGGGAGGCTGCTGGTAAGGACACGTTGGGTCTTACCAACTACTTTGAAGCCAACCGTGCCAAGTATGACTGGGCAGAGCCCCGTTTCAAGGGTATCATTCTCAACGCCATCAATGACAGTACACTGCAAGCAGCCAAGGCTGACATCGCTGCATTGAATGGCCAACCTATTGACTCGATCACCTCGACACTGCACAAGAAGTATGCAAGCAACATCAAGATGGAGCGTATGCTCATGGCTCGTGGCGAGAACAAGTCGGTCGATCACCTCTTCTTCAACGGCCCCGTACCCGATGGCAAGTATCCATGCGCCATGGTTCTCAGTGGTGGCCTGATCAACAAGCCCCAGGAATTGGCCGATGTCCGTGGACAAGTGACCAGTGACTATCAGGATGTCCTGGAGAAGCGCTGGGTGGACGAACTCAAGGCACGTTACCCGGTCTACATCGACAAGAAAGTGTTGAAAAAAGTCAAGTAAATTCACAGACCTTTTTCATTCAGAAGATAAGCACCCGCTTGGACAAGCCAAGCGGGTGCTTCTTTGATTTCAATTCTTAGGTTATACTTTATTGGTGATTGGGCGCCAAGAGCGTTCTTTGATCAGACCTTCGCGATAGGCGATGAGAAGTTCTTTCAAGTCATCAATCTGCGACTGCAATTCAGCACCCATGTCGGTATCTTTAACAAGCATGCGATGGTCGGTCATCTCTATCAACTGGATGGTTGAAATGATGTCACGGCCTTCCTTGACGGCGGTCTCGATGCTAGTGAAAGGCTCATGTTGCACCAACTGGAAACCACGCGAATGGTAGACGAGGGTATAACCGGCAATACCAGTTTCGGGCTGATAGGCCTTGCTGAACCCACCATCAATGACCATCATTTTGCCATTGGCCTTGATGGGGCTTTCGCCCTTAATGAGTTTTACCGGTACATGACCATTGATGATGTGGCGATGCGATCCCTTGACACCGAACTCGTCAAGAATCATATCCATCACTTGCTCATTGTCGCGCAACTCGTAATAATGCCCTTTGGTTTCTTTATAGGTCTTCTTATCAGCAATGAGATAACGCTCGAGAGTCGTCATCTTATTCTTGTCAAACGCGGGTGAGTCGGGGCCACACCACAGATACCATAAATAGTCAACAGCAAAGGCAAGATGTTCGGGGTCTCCCTCACCAAAGTAGGCATCACGAATCAGCTCCTCGGCTTTGTCAAGCAAGGCACGTCCCTTGTAGGTCTTACCGTCGACCAACACCTCCTTAAGTGTTCCATCGGCATTGAGGGGTATAGAGGCATGATACAGCAGGTTACCATTCACGACGTTATACATGCTGCCCTTCGAGAATAGGCATCTCATGTGTCGATGAAGTTTCTCACTTTCCACAAACGACTTGTGCAATTTGCGTACCAGTTCCTCCTCGTCTTGAGACAACTCGTAGGGTGCACTGGGCAGGATAGTGGGGAAACTCTTGTCAAGCAACTCATATTCCTTGCCATCATCCAGAGTAATCATGCCACGCTCGTAGTCAATGCGGTCGAATAGCAGACGGTGCTCCATCTTGAACTCTGGGCGACGTTTGATGGCCTGACCTTCTAGCTTGAACTGAATGATGCTGATTGCTTTGTGCATCTGCGCCGTCAGACGGGCGAGACTTGATGTCGCTCCATCGCCGAAGCCTTCTTTGGGGAAGAAGCATTTGCACTCATCATCACCGTAAACATCAAGGGCGAATGTTGCCAGCGGAAGCAGGTTAATGCCATAGGCATCCTCGATGACATTTTGGTTGTTATAGCGCAGCGAGTTGCGTATGACGTTGCAGATGCAGCAGTCATTGCCCGATGCAGCACCAATCCACAGAATGTCGTGGTTACCCCACTGAATATCCAGGTTATGATAAGTGCACAGGATATCCATGATCTTGTCAGGGCTTTCGCCACGGTCAAACACGTCGCCTAAGATGTGCAGACGATCAATTGTCAGTTGGTGGATAAGGTTGCACATCGCAATAATGAAGTTGTCGGCGCGACCGGTACTGATAATCGTGCGGACAATCACGTCGACATAGCCCTGCTTGTTGGGGTCGCTTGTGCTCTCGTGCAGCAATTCCTGAATAATATAGGAGAAGTCACCAGGCAGAGCCTTGGTTACCTTCGAACGCGTATACTTTGATGATACGTTACGACACACCTTGACCAGTCGGTTGATGGTGATAAAGTACCAATTGTGCAATTCATCTTCATCATCGAAGCCGCCTTTGACCAGTTCCAACTTCTGCTCGGGGTAATAGATGAGGGTGCACAAGTCCTTCTGCTCTTTCAGCCCCAAGGTTTCATTGAAAATCTCACTCACCTTGCGCTTGACAGTTCCCGAAGCGTTGCGCAACACATGCTGAAACGCATCATACTCACCGTGAAGATCAGCCAGAAAGTGCTCAGTACCCTTAGGTAGATTCAAGATGGCTTCAAGGTTAATAATTTCAGTGCTAGCAGTGGCAACATTGGGGAAGTTGCGAGCGAGCAGACGTAAGTATCTCAACTCGTTAGCATCAAATTTTTTCTTTGTGTTGGCCATATCATTAGGTTTAGGATAATCTTGGTTACACTTGGCAATTTTCAAGCAAACTTGAAGTTGCGCTCGTTTAGACAAGATTTGAGGTTAAAAAGTCGTTGCAAAATTAGTTATATTTTCGCATAGTACAAACAATTTTCGAGGAATTTTGTAACTTTGCACCATGCATGTGAATAAAAGATATGAAATTTTGTCGTTGATTGAACATCGGTGGGGCATCACTGCACTGAACCCGATGCAGCAAGAGGTTGTCAATCAGAATGAGGATAGTGATGTTATCCTTTATTCTCCTACCGGCTCAGGTAAGACTATGGCTTTTGCTATCTCACTAGTCGAATCTTTGACTGACAATGGGGCAGGGGTACAGGCTGTAGTTATCGCACCATCGCGCGAACTGGCACTTCAAACCCATGACACCTTGCGTACACTGGCTGTGGGGCACAAGGTAACCTGCTTCTATGGTGGACACCATGCCAGCGAGGAGCGACAATCGCTCAGCGTAATTCCTTCGGTGGTGGTGGCAACTCCAGGCCGATTGCTGGACCATGTGAATCATGGCCGCATTGACCTCAAGAACGTAAAAATGCTGGTGCTTGATGAGTTTGACAAATGCCTTGAGCTAGGGTTCGAGGAGGAGATGCGTCGTCTGCTTCGGCACATCCCACATGGTGCGCGTCGCATGTTGACATCAGCCACGCGTCTCAATCCAATTCCCGACTATGTGGCAATGCGTAATGCCATCACGCTCGATTATCTCATGATGACTGAAGACCCAGCCTCGCGTATGGCAGTACATGCGGTATACTCACCCGAAGCTGACAAACTGGAAACATTGCGTCGATTGCTATTCACCATTGAGCCGGCTCGCACCATCGTCTTCGTGGGATATCGTGATGCTGTGGCTCGTGTAGCCGAATACTTAGTTCATCACCACGTCTCAGCTGGTGTCTATCATGGCGCACTGGCACAGACCGACCGCGAGACAGCACTCGCCTTGTTTCGCAACGACTCAATGCGTGTGCTTGTATCTACCGACCTGGCTGCGCGTGGTTTGGACATCGCAGGTGTGCAACACATCATTCACTACCATCTTCCTGCTACTGTCGAAGCCTACACCCACCGCAACGGGCGCACGGCTCGTGTCGATGCTCATGGTGAAATCTATGTTTTGCTAGGCCCCGATGAGTCTTGTCCCGATTTTGTGACATTCAATGATGAATTATCATTGTCTGTAGCCCCGGTTCGCAAGAGTTTGTTAGCCCCAATGACCACTTTGCACATTAAGGCTGGCAAAAAAGAGAAAATCTCGCGTGGCGATATCGTGGGCTTCATTGCCAAGAATAGTAGCGACATTTTGCAAGCGAGCGACATTGGCCACATCGAAGTAAAGGATCACTACACATTGGTTGCTGTGCCTCATCGCACCGCTCAAGCACTTGTCAACCGGCTCTCGCATTTACCGCTCAAAGGCCACCACACCCGCATTACAATCATTAGGCGTTAGTATGATTAGGAATTCTCAAATTTTTTTCATAACTTTGCACATGCAAAACAATAGTGTTTTACATGACAATTTATAAAAGTTTGATACTATGAACATTAGTAAGAAGATGCAGGATGCTTTCAATGCACAAATCACTGCCGAGTTGTACTCGTCTAACCTCTATCTGCAGATGGCTTTCTGGTTCCGCAAGGAGGGCTGGAAAGGATTTGCAAACTGGATGTTCCATCACAGCGACGAGGAGAAGCAACATGGACTGGAGATGGCCAACTTTGTGCTTGACCGTGGAGGTGAGGCCCTCGTTGATGCTATTGATAAACCCGAAGTTAACTTCACCGATCCCAAGCAAGTGTTTGAACTCACACTTGCACACGAGCAGCACGTGACCGAACTTATTAATAGGCTGGCCGATGTGGCTGACGAGGAACACGACCGTGCCAGCATCAACTTTGTTGACAAGTTCATTGATGAGCAAGTTGAGGAAGAGAAGTCAGTCCGTGATATCCTGAACTTGTTCCGTCACCGTGACGGCCACACTGTCGCCACTATCGATGACATTGTTGGCACTGAGCAGGCCGAATAATCGGTTTTTATGAAAAAACAAAAAGGCAGGAGATTCCTGCCTTTTTCTTTCTTAACTGTGGACAACCAGGTCACAGTTTATTGTACACCTCATCGGTGACAGGCTCAAGCCACTCGTTGCTAGCACCATCCTCAATGTGGGTGTGGAAGGTGAGGTGTTGCATCCACGAGTCGCGAGCGGCACCATGCCAGTGCTTGGCTTCGGCAGGGATGGCGATAACGGTGCCAGGAACTAACTGTACAGCAGGTTTGCCCCATTCCTGATACCACCCGCGGCCAGCGATACAAATCAGCACCTGCACCTGCTTGTGATGAATGTGCCAGTTATTGCGGCAACCTGGCTCAAAAGTTACATTGACAGGTCCGCCATGCTCGGCATCGAGCGGAGCCAGATAACTGTTGCCAATGAAGTATTGCGCATAAGCCGTGTTGGGCTCGCCCTTGGGCCAAATGTTGAAATCAACCGTGTCGACCACATCTCCTGTTGGCTCGCCAAACACTTGTGCCACGGCGCGAATGCAACGATTGGCTTCTGACTCACCAACACGCTGGCGCAGCACGACAGGTATCTCATGCAGTTGTTCGTCGCTTACACCCATGTTACGCGCACCTCTTACATGAGCCACAAGCTGCGGCTCACAACCGTCCAGAGCCGAAATGGCACTGACAGTAACAATCTCACGGTCGGCGTGGCTCAAGTTGTTGCGAGCAAAGATGTCCCCAAACAGATGCGCCTTCAAGTAATAGTCGGTCTGAGGTGCAAATTGATAGTCGAAAGGCTGTCCGGTGAGTTGCGTCTGCACACGTGTTCCTTGTTTCAATGCATCATAGTCGCTCGGCAATGGGTCGGCTTCACGACCGGCTTCAGTGCTGCGGCCTGCGGTCTCACGTTCCTCTATAACCTGCTGTAATGCTCCCAGTGCATTGAGCGAACGGGGAAAACCAGTGTAGGCATAGAGTTGCGACAACGCTTCTTTAGCCTCACTGATAGTCAATCCATTATTGAAACCATGATTAAGCGCAGATTTCAATTCTGCGATGTTACCCCGTGCCTCGTTGGCCGCAATGGCCACAAGTGCCTGTTGTTTTTCGTTAAGGTTCATTTGCTTCTGTGCTGTGATGTTTTGTGATACTGCTAGCAGTAGGCCGCCCAGCATCATGATAATTGAATTTCTCATTTGTTGACAAAGGGTTTGAGACCTTTAGCCGCTTCGGCTGCTGTAATGCGTTTGCCGCCGTTATCAAGGTCGATGAGGATGTAACGATTGTTGCCCATGCCCAGCTCTTTCATGTAACTAAGCTGGCGCAGACCATGACGACTCTCGATGCGCTCAACGAGGTCGTGGTGCTCGGCAGCCGTCATGGCATAGATGATGTCGATGCATGCTTGGTCGACAGCCAGGATGTCGGTCGACGACAGAATGCCAACATTGGGGGTCACCACAGGTGCCGCAGCCACACCCTCGCAGTCGCAAGACACCGACATGTTGCGCATCACGTTGACATAGCACACATGACTGCCAAAGTAGTCAATGGTGGCCTTGGTCGACTCGGTCATGCGCTCCATGAATTCCTCTTCTTTGATGTCCCACTGGTTGGGCTGACCAGGTGTAGTGTGAATCCATGCTTTGCCAATGCGGCCGTCGGCACAACCGATACCGATGTTCTTGTTAGACCCGCCGAAGCCGCCCTGCGTGTGGCCCTTAAAGTGGGTCAGCGCCACCATCGAGTCATAGTTGGTCAGATGACCTCCCACAGCCATCTTTTTAAACCATTTGCCACCCACAATGGGCAATGTGGTGGTGCCCTGCTCATCCAGGATGTCGACCGGGCAGAATGTCCAGCCATTGACCTTGAGCGTCTGGCGGTGTTGCTCAGTGGTGTAGCGGTCGCCTTGATAGTAAGTGTTGGTCTCAATAATGTTGGCACCATTAAGATCTTTCTTCATCAATGCTTCGACCCACTCGCGCGGGATGATGTTGGGTCCATTGGGCTCGCCCGTGTGCAGTTTTACGCCCACATGACCATCAATCATGCCATTGACTTGTTCATAGGCCTTGATGAGGCCTGAGGCCGAGAGGTCGCGGGTGAAGTAGACCACAGATTCGTTGCCGGTGCGTTCGGCGTATGGCACATATTTGTTGCCATCATTTCCAGGTGTGATTGATCCTTGCGCATTTGCCGGTGCAAATGCTGCAGCCATGAGGATAAGGCTGAAAACTGTCTTTTTCATTTCTTTAGTCTAGTGATAGGGTTATGTTGATATTGCCTTGGCCAGCCTTCAGGACTTGCTTAAGTTGGTCGAGTGTCAAGCCCTCAATTTTGCCAATGGGTG